>artificially_reared_2__coassemble_14_pt1 | contig 223345 bp, 218 predicted proteins | sample artificially_reared_2__metabat2_low_PE_017 | metagenome-assembled genome bin artificially_reared_2 | reverse complement strand
GAGCAAATATGCGTATACTTGTTAAACGTCTTTTAAAAAGACATAAATATCCGCCCGAGGGTATGAATGATGCTATACGCACTGTTATGAATCAGTGTGAAATGTGGACAGATAATATGAAGTTTTAAAAAATTGAACACTAAATTACTGTAGAAATAAGGTAGTGTGAATACTACCTTATTTTTTATGCTTCCTTATACGTAGTATTATTGATTTTAGGTGAAATAACATATTTTAGATAGTGAATTGATAAAACAAAATAATAAAATGTAATAATTCATACTTGTTTATAATATGATATAAACAGGAAGGTGTAATAATGATATTTTATGATGAAGAAAATCAACGTAAATATGATGAAGTTTTTACTATAAAAGATTTAATGGATTATTTAGCAATTGGTAAGAATACAGCATATAAGTTACTACATGAAGGTGAAATAAAATATTTTAAAATAGGTAGAGTATATAAAATTTATAAAGAATCTGTACAAGAATATATTCGAAAACAGATATGTAAATAATAAAAGAGTAATAGAGATAGTTAATTATTAACTATCTCTATTACTCTTTTATTATTTAATTAAATAGATTAGTTATTAATAGTAATTTTAAAATATTTTTATATTTGTTATTTATTACCAAAGAATTGAAAAAATATTATAAACATGATACGCTATATAAAAATAGTTATAATACTTATGGAAACAGAAAGAGAGATTTTTATGTATATGAAAGAATAACTGTACGCTATTAAAAATAAAAATGTATTCTATAAGTGGATAAGCATATGATTTTCATGTAGAAATAATAGGTGCTTAAATTGCTAATTCATAATTTTATCTATGACAGATGTAGCAAAAGATGTGGATACCTAATCAACTTTTTGAATATTAGCTTATAGAGAATATGTACGTGAATATAAAGTAGGTATTATTTGTCATAATAAAGGTTTAGAAGGTTATATTATTATGGTGAATTAGATTCTTTTTTGTGAGGAGATCATATATTATAATAATTAAAAATTTAATCAGGATGTATTGCTTTTAAATTGCAACTAACTAAATAGACACAATAAAAATGTTGAGAAAGGACGAGTTTTATGGGTTTTTTTAGTAAATTATTTGGTATAAAATCTGAAGAAGAGAGAGAAAAAGAACGAATATTTGCATTAATTTTTAAATACCTGCATGATGAAGATTATCAAAATTCAACATTATTACCTGAAATTCAAAGAATTTTAAAACCAAAAACGAATATGATAAATAATGGAGTTGGTGATTTTGGTTATTCTTTTGAGAATCCTATACCAGTAAACGGGCCAATAGGTGAATTGATATATTTATCAAAATTATGTACTGATGATAATCAAAGAATTACTTTTCATAGAATAGGTTCAGGAAAAAATCAGGTAGATATTTATGAAGTTATATCAATAGATGGAAAACAACATGATATTTTATTCTTTGATATGTATTATAAAGGAAAAAGTAATGTTGCACCAAAAGGTTATAAGATATTAAAAGATATCGATGGTATTATGGGGATTAATTCTAGAAATGATACATTTCCCAAAAACCAAATTAAATATACAAGAGAAGCTATTAATAGAATGATAGGAATTCCTTTGGTGTCAACTTCTTTGAAAAATCTTGATGAAGATAAACTTGTTTTACTGTATGAAAAATTATTGAAGGAAAAATCCATTAAAAATGAAGATAAAGAAGATTTTAACGATGAAGTTCTTATAGATATTACAGGAAACCGATTTGATATATATAAAATCGGTGAAAAATTCCCTTTGCATAGAAATAATAAAGGTGATGGTGGAAGATTTGAAATAACTGGCATTGGTCCTTCTTTTATCATGTATTTATGTGAACCAAGTGATAATGAAATTGATAAAATCAAATATGGTGAATTAAATTTTTCATTAGCATTTGCTGATCCCGTTATTATTTTACTGATTAAAACTGATAGTTTTCTTGGTGAGGGATATTTTAGTGCAAGAATTTATGATTATGATGTTCGGGAGCTTAATAATTTTGATCATATGAATGTTTTTTTGGTTGATGCTGTAAATAATGAATTGAAAGCATTAAGGCAAATAGAGTTAAGTAAAGAGTTTTCTCATGCTTTGAGGATATTTATTAATAAACAATACGAGACAAAATTTGATAAGAAAAAATATGATTCAATTGTAATGGCTATACAAAGCCAATTATCGTTTGCAGATATATGGAATAATTCTCCTATTAGAATAAGTATAAAAAATAATGAAATAAAGCATTTTAATTAATGGTGTATATCTTTTTATTAAAAAAGGAGATGTATTATGGAATTATATATATATAAGGGATTTAATATTGATTTTTTATCTCAATTAAAAATTTCTCCATTGGTAGATTATGATCTATATTATAAAAAGAATATTTTGAAATATGATAAGAAATTTCATAGAGCGTTAGATATTGCTCTTTTAAATATGGAAGATGACGATAAATATTGGATAACTTATGAAGAGTATTCTTTAATTAAAGATAGAGTTAATTTATCAGCAAGAGATTATGGTCTTAAAGTTATATTGTATATAAACAATTTATATCCCGGATATTATCCAATAGAATTTAATATGAAATCTATTTTGGAAGAAGAGATAGCTTCAAAACTAGATTCAGATACTAATGTAGATCAATCAGAGGAATGTGAAAAATTTTTCAATATATATAATTCTATAGAACGTATTGAAGGTAAAATATTTGCAAGTTTTTATAACTACGAGTTAGAAAAAGATTTATTGGTAAATATCAAACCATATTATGATACAAAACCCCTCAATACATTAATAGTGTAGAAGCAGATTTGCAGATACATATTACAAATGATGTACCAATGTATTTAAGAGAACTTATGAAGATTGATTTGGTTCATCCAAAATCTGTTAGCTTTTCATGTTCTACTGGTATGATTTCGGAAAGAAATATTTCTTCGCTTGCAGCATATTGCTATTATAATAATATTTCCTTATATCAGACACCAAGTATTTCAGAAAAGCCTTTTATTAATGAAAATGATCTTATAAAAATTGCTAAAGAAGATTTGAAGATTTCCAATTTTCAATCATTTAGAGAATTACTTTTTTATAAAAATCCTGACATAAATAATGAAGTCGTAAAAGTAAGCCAAGCACAAATTATTAGTGATATCATAACTCAAGCTGAAAATGCTCATTCTGATGATCATAATTATCGTGATATTTTTATAACAGCGCCAACAGGAGCTGGAAAATCTATAATGTTTCAGATTCCTGCAGTATATTTAGCTAAAAAATATAATAAGATGACTATTGTTATAGAGCCTGTAAAAGCTCAGATGCAGGACCAAAAAGAGCAGCTTAATAGTAGAGGATTTATACGTGTTGAAACTTTCAATTCTGATTTGATATCACAGACAGAAAAAGAAAAAGTTTTAAAAAGAGTAAAAGATGGAGAAGTGGATTTATTATATTTAAGTCCAGAAACTTTGCTTTCTTACTCTATGGAAACCTTAATAGGAGATAGAGAAATTGGCCTTGTTATTGTTGACGAAGCACACATAGTTACAAGATGGGGCGTTGGTTTTAGACCAGATTATTGGTATTTAGGCGGGTATTTGTATAAATTAAGAAATCAAATACAAACAAAATGGAATAAAAATAAAATAACTAAACATTTTCCAATATGTGCTTTTACTGCAACAGCAGTTAATGGTGGATTAGACGATTCTGTAAGTGAAACAATTGTTAGTTTATATATGGAAAATCCGATAAAATATATTGGAAATGTTAAAAGAGATAATATAAGATTTGATATAAATGTTATAGATTGCGACAGACTTCCAAATAATATTTATGAACAGAAAAAAGCTATAGATTTAGTGAACAGAATTAACAGTTGGATAAAATCTAATATTAAAACAATAGTGTACTTCCCATATGCATCCTATGCTGGAGATGTGATTGCTGGTAAAAATAGCTTTTCTGGAAAGACCTTTAATAGCCGTAAAGTTGCAATATATACTGGTAGAAATATTAATAATGTAGATGGTGAAGCTTTTGCTTTACAAAAGAAACAAGCTTTTGAAGATTTTAGGTCAGGCAAAAAAAATATAATGCTTGCTACAAAGGCTTTTGGCATGGGTGTTGACATCAATGATATTACAAATGTATACCATTATGCAGTGACAGGGAATCTATGTGATTATGTACAGGAAATTGGAAGGGTTGCGCGCAAGCTAGGTTCTATTGGATATGCAATTACTGATTACTATTACAATGATATAAGTTTTATGCAAAGACTATTTGGAATGTCCTTAATAAAACAATATCAGATTCATTTAGTATTATCAGGTATATATAACACATATAGACGTAAGAAGAATAATAGAAGCTTTTTGATTTCTCCAGAATCATTTACGTATATCTTTACAGGAAAAGAGTCAGCTAATAAAGAAGATTCTCAGATTGGAAAACTTAAAACATGTTTGTTGATGTTAGAAAAAGATTTATATGACAAGTATAATTTTAAGGTTTTAATATCTAGACCCCAAGGGATCTTTACTAAAGCATATGTATGTATTTTTAAAGAGTATGAAGATCATGTATTGAGTTCTAAATATGGTAAATACTTTAAGTTTATAGATCATGGACGTAATAGAGATCCAGAAGGAAATGTTTTAACTAGTGATATGGGAGATATTTATTCACTTGATTTAAAGGCTATTTGGGAAGATCATTATCCAAATATTTCTTTTCCACAATTTAAATATTGGTATTTTAATAAAGATTCTCAATCTGAAGATAAAGTAGATATAATGGCTAGTATAAAAGATGAATTTTGTATTAGAGAAAAAATTAGTATTGAAACAAAAGGAGAATTCTTGCTAAACGAAGTAAGAAGCAAACTTTTAGAAGATTTTAGGTTTATTGCTGATACTATGTATTCTCATTTCAAAAAGAAATACTTTAGTTTAGATGAGTTGATAAAAGTGATAGCTCCTAAATATGGAAATACAAAAGCGCGTATAATAGCAAATTCAATATTACATTTAGCTGACTCTAATGGAAGTTGCATAAAGTATAGAACTTTCAATGATTATTCATCAACTCAATACACATTGTCCAATGGAACATTTAAAGAATTATTAAATCGTACTATTGCAAAATCTACAGTAATGAGAATTTTGGATAGTAATGATTCAAAATCTATTTCTAAATTTATATCAATAAAATCGGATGGAAGAGAAGAAGTTGCTTTAAAAATGTTATCTATTTTTGATTATGTAAATTATGAAGTGGTTGGTGGAGAGCAACCAGAAATATTCATTCGTTTAAATGATCCAGAAAAAATCAGAAGAATAGTATTTAACGAGATGAATTATTCTAATAGTTATGTAACTAAGGCTAGAGAAAAGCATGAGCGAGAAGTAAAAATTCTAAGAAATTTCTTTTCAAAAAATCTTAATGATGTTCAGAGATGGGAATATATAGAAAATTATTTTCTTGGGCATGATGTATTAGAGGGGAAGTATTAAGGTAATGTATTGCATATTCTTATATGAATAAATGTATTAGCGTAAGGGATTACTAAAGTATGTAATAGTAATAATACAGTATATGATTTACTATGCTATGATGATAATACTATTAAAGAGCTAAAAGAGATACAGTCTACGGCATCTGTAATTGCTGGTGGTATTGCTACTGGAGCTGCAATGGGAGCTGCTGCGACAAATGCAACATTGGCTTGGATAGGTGGAGGATCACTAGTAGCAGGAGGTAGAGGTATAGCTGCAGGGATAGCAGTGTTAGGTGGACTTGTAGCAGCACCTGCATTAGTAGTATTTGGGTTGGTGGCAAGTTCTAAAGCTTCAGCAAAAAAAGATGAAGCATATGCTAACTTAGCACAAGCTAAAACATATAGAGAAGAGATGAATACTGTAAAAACATTGTGCTTTGGTATGGAAAAAAGAGCTGATATGTTTAGTGAGCTTTTAACAAACCTTGATGGAATCTTCAAGCCATTAATTATAACCATGTATGATATCTTAATTGATAATGGTTCAGATTATTCAAAATATTCTAATGAAGCAAAAAAACATATAGCAGAAATTGTTGCAGTTGCTATTGCAATTAAGTCAATATTGGATACTCCTATTTTGATTGAGGATGGAAAGCTTACATCAGAATCAGAAGATGTAGCTAATAATATTAAAAAGTTTATTCTAACAAGACAATAAAGAGAAATTTAAATTTTATGATCTGAAGCCAGATTATTAATAGACATAACTTTATACTGCGTGTGTTGTTAATCTGCTAATTATGCAAATGAAAATCCTCTTTTGATTTTATACAGCTATAATATTGTAGTTAGTTCAATCAAAAGAGGATTTTCATTTAAAAAGCAATATATAAAGCCATGTTTTAGAAAGGTACTTATTGAATCTAAAAAGATAATTGTTTTATATAAAAATGAGAAGAATTATAATTTCATTACTCCAATATTACTCCAAATTATAAAGTTTTTAACCCTAAAAAAGTAGGGTATGAGCATATATTGTATGAGGTCTAGAAAAATTACATACTGGATATAGTGTTTTTTAGGGGTTGAGGAATAAATATGCAAACTCAAAATCAAGCGTAGTAGCCCTACGTGCCGGTTCGAGTCCGGCCTTCGGCACCAACCATATCTAAAAATCTCTCTGTGGTTAACTGCAGAGAGATTTTTTTATTTTCTACAATAACCTTATCAACAAATAAATTTATCAAAATTTTAAGCTTCATTAATAGTATAAAACAAATGTCTTAATATATTGATTATCTTGTTCTTAAATTTATGCTAAAATATTAAATAATCAAATGTTTCGAGGAGTTAAAATACAGTGAGAAGATTATTTAATAAACTTATAATTTTATTCATTTTTATTATAAATTTATGTTTCACTACTAACATTGTTTTAGGAGCCGCTAAGGACATTATTATATTGCATACTAACGACATTCATTGCGGTGTTGAAGATAATATAGGTATGGCAGCATTAGCTGAATATAAAAATGAATTTAGTAAAAATAATCATGTACTTTTGGTGGATTCCGGCGATGCTGTTCAAGGAGCGCCTCTTGGAAAATTATCAGAAGGACAGTCTATTATAAATATTATGAATGCTGTAGGTTATGATTTTGCTGTTCCTGGTAATCATGAGTTTGATTATGGCATGGACAGATTTTTTCGATTATCTCAACAGTTAGAATGTGGATATTACAGTGCGAATTTTTTAGAAGCAAGCACTCATAAAAACGTTTTTACACCCTATAAAATTTTTGATGTTGATGGAATAAAACTCGCTTTTATAGGTGTAACTACACCAGAAACTCTTACTTCATCTACTCCTGTATATTTTCAGGATGATAACAGTAAATTTAAATACACTTTTTGTGAAGGGCATGCTGGAAAAATTCTATATAAACAGATACAAAAGAATATAGATGCTGCAATACAACAAGGTGCAGAGTATGTTTTTTTAGTAGGCCATCTTGGACTTAATGGCACATCGCCGTATTATAACAGTGCTGCAATAATACATAATACAAGCGGTTTAAGTGCTGTATTTGATGGGCATTCACATGAGCAGATTGCTGGTTTGACTCTCAAGGATAAAAAAGGTAATGATGTTATAGTTGGCCAAACAGGTACAAAACTACAAGTAATAGGAAAGCTGACGCTGAAATCTGATGGCAGCATGAATTATGAATTGATTAGAAGCGTGCCTGTAAAAAATGAGAATATCAGCAGATTGATTTCCCAAGAAAAAGCAGTTTATGAACCATTACTGCAGGCCCCCGTAGGTAAGGCATTAGTTCCTTTATATGTAAATGATCCTATAACTGGCACGCGTTTGGTACGCAGCAAAGAATGCAGTATGGGGAATTTCGTCGCGGATGCTTATCGTAAAGTATTAAATACGGATGCTGCCATTGTGAACGGTGGGGGCATAAGGAATGATTTAACAGTTGGTATTTTTAGTTATAATGATGTATTAAAGGTACTTCCATTTGGAAATATGGGAATGGTTATAGAAGCAACAGGACAGCAGATTTTAGACGCCCTAGAACTTGGCGCTGCAGCCTATCCTCAAGAAAGTGGTGCTTTTTTACAGGTTTCAGGAATGTCATATACTATTGACAGCAGTATTCCTTCTTCTGTAAAAAAAAACGAAAAAGGTAGTTTTATTGGAGTAACAGGTCCTTATCGTGTAAAAAATGTTATTATAGGTGGGAGAAAGCTGGAATTGAATAAGAAATATACATTAGCTGGCAGCTCGTATATTCTTAGAGATGGCGGAAATGGAATGACTATGTTTAAAAATGCCCTCGTACTTGATGATGCGTCCAGTAATGAAACCGATATTTTTATTGAATATGTACAAAATCATTTAAATGCAGTTATAGGTTATGAAAAGGTAGAAAAAGATAAAGAGCAAAGGATTATTGTAAAGTAGAGAAAGCTTTGATTATTTGACTTATATTTTTATATATGATAAACTTAACAGCGTGAGTGTGAAAGATAATCGCGGCTGGCGTAGGCCAGATGAGGAAAGTCCGAGCTCCACAGGGCAGGATGCCGGATAACGTCCGGCGAGGGTGACCTCAGGGATAGTGCCACAGAAATGTGTACCGCCTGCTTTTGCAGGTAAGGGTGGAACGGTGCGGTAAGAGCGCACCAGCAGTTGGGTAACCAGCTGGCTAGGTAAACCCCATCCGGAGCAAGACCGAATAGGGAAGGGATGAAGCGGCCCGCTGATCCTTCCGGGTTGTGTCGCTTGAGCCTGTAAGTAATTATAGGTCTAGATAAATGATTATCACCGCTTGGCGGAACAGAACTCGGCTTAATGAGCACTCATACATGCAATCAAAGACACGTGGTTTCACGTGTCTTTTTCGTGTTTAGCTTTATGATTAAGATTTGTTTAATATTTACAAGCTATAATAAGTCCTAATGTTTTTATCTTAATCTATCTTACAACGGTGAATTTATATGAAAAAAATCTCAATTGTCGTTCCTGTGTATAATGAACAGGACAATTTAAAAGAATTTCATAAACGCATTACTGCTATTATGAATGATACTGGCTATGATTATAATCTGGTTTTTGTTGATGATGGGTCCAAAGACAGCAGTGCTTTTATTTTAAAGCAGTTAGTTGAAGAAGATGAACATGTCGAAGCTTATCTGCTTTCTCGTAACTATGGACATCAGATGGCTTTGACCTGCGGCTTGGATAACGCTGATGGAGATGCGGTTATTACCATGGACGGTGATTTACAGCATCCGCCAGAACTGCTGCCTGAACTCATACGTTTATGGGAAGAAGGCAGTGAAATTGTTATGACTAAGCGTTTAGCAACAGAAGATGCAGGCTTTCTTAAAAATATAACTTCTTCATGCTATTACAAGCTTATCAATATTATGTCTAAGGTGGAGATTACTCCTGGCGGTTCCGATTTTCGCCTGATGGATAAAAAAGCTGTAGAGGCTTTTAGATTATATCGTGAGCGTGCGCGTTTTATCCGTGGCATGGTAAGTACTCTTGGCTTTAATGTATCCGTGGTAGAGTTTGTTGCACCGCCGCGTTTTGCAGGACATTCTAAGTTCAATTTGCATAAAATGCTTCATTTTGCTTTGGATGGCATAACTGCTTTTTCTAATTTACCGTTGCGATGGGCTTTCTACTTGGGGCTTTTCTTTGGATTTTGCAGCTTATTGCTGTTGGGTCATGTATTTTATGTCAAATTTATCAGTGATGACGCAGTCCCAGGGTGGGCTACAACTACAGTAAGCATTCTTTTCCTTGGTGGTATTCAATTAGTAGGAATTGGTATTTTAGGTGAATATATAGGCCGCATATTTGAAGAAATTAAGCACAGACCACTTTATTTAGTATCAAAACACCTGAAAAAATGATTTTTATTTTACAGACGCCCTTTTTTGTGCTAAAATAAATGTGTATTAGGCGGAAAGGATGTGGATGCCTTTGGGAAAAAAGAAACTGTTTATTACTTTAACTTTTACCCTTTTGTTTTCCTTAACAAATGCTATTGCCGCGTTTGCTTCTTTTGAACGCGGAGATGATGGTCAGGAAGTAATGGCTATCCAAAAGCGTTTAGTTGAATTAAGTTACACTATTACTAATATAGATGGTGATTTTGGTCCTGAAACCGAAAATGCTGTCAAAAAATTTCAGGCTGACAGAGGTTTGGAAGTCGATGGTGTAATTGGTCCTGATACATACAGAGCGTTAATGAACAGAGATATTCCTCCTAATCGCGGAAGAAGTTCTATCGTGCGCCGCGTTTTAAGCGCAGCTTATAGCGTCATTGGCACTCCATATGTATTTGGCGGTACTTCCCCTTATGGATTTGACTGTTCCGGATTTACTCAGTATGCTTTTGCACAGGCTGGTATTTCTATTCCCAGAACAGCAGACAGCCAGTTGTATTATGGACGTCAAGTTTCCATGGATAATCTGCGTGTAGGTGACCTGATTTTCTTTACAACCTATGAACCGGGTGCTTCGCATTGCGGTATTTATGTTGGTAATGGCAACTTTATTCATGCCGGTACAAGTACAGGCGTAACTGTTGCTTCTGCTTTTACTGGTTATTGGGGAGCTCGTTATTACGGAGCTTGCAGAATTTTATAATGACTTTGACAGACAGGCTAATTTGCCTGTCTGTTTTTTATTTATCATAGAAAATTTAAATAAGCAGTTAAAATTTTTCTGTGATATTGGTTTTTTGCTTTGTATGTGGTATAATATCAAAGTAATTCCTTATATGAGTGCTTTTTAGCTTGAATGGTTAGAAGATTATAAATCGTTACGGTCCCGCCGCTGTGCAAGCGTATGCTTAAGTCAGCAGCCAACTCATATAGATAGCTATAATCCACGAGCGATGGAGGCAGCAATGATACGCCACGGCTAATGGCCTATGGTAAATTAATTGTGTCTTTAAGACTTCTGTCGTTCTGGCAGAAGTCTTTTCTGTTTATCAGTAATATTTTGCATTTAAGAGTTTATTAGAGGAGTTGTGGCTGTGGAAGAATATCAATTTTCCCAAGGCAAAAACCTGCGTTGTGGATATACTACTGGTAGCTGTGCTGCCGCTGCTTCTAAAGCTGCCGCTGCTATGCTTTTAAGTGGCAATAGAGTAGATGTGGTAAAAATAGACACTCCTAAGGGTATTGTGTTGGAATTAGAGCCGCTCAATGTTGAAATTACTCCAGGATATGCAGTATGTGCAATTCGTAAGGATTCCGGTGATGATCCTGATGATACTAATGGCGTATTAGTTTATGCTAAAGTAGAGAAAAGTGCAGGAACCGGTATTGAAATTGATGGCGGCATAGGCGTAGGCCGTGTTACTAAGCCAGGTCTTGCATGTGCTGTAGGTGGGCCGGCTATCAATCCTACACCGAGAAAAATGATTACGGATGAGGTTACTTCTGCTGCTGTTGCTGCAGGGTATCATGGCGCTTTAAAAGTTACTATTTTCATACCTGAAGGAGTAGAAATTGCAAAGAAAACCTTCAATCCCAGACTTGGAATAATCGGAGGCTTATCAGTTTTAGGTACAAGCGGCATTGTAGAGCCAATGAGCGAAAAAGCGTTGGTTGATACAATGTATGTAGAAATAAACGCTCAAAAAGCCAAAGGTAATAAAAACTTGCTGGTATTCTTTGGCAATTATGGAGAAGATTTTACCCGCGATGTGTTAAAGCTTGATTTATCTGATTCTGTTACCTGCAGTAATTTTGTGGGAGAGTTATTAGATTATGCTGTGTTCTGCGGGTTTGAAAGCCTGCTTTTAATTGGGCATTCTGGTAAATTGATAAAGCTTGCACAGGGAGTTATGAATACCCATTCTAAATACGCAGATTGCCGTACAGAGCTTTTAGCACTGCAGGCGATGTTTCATGGTGCATCTGTTGAAGTAGGTAAAGAAATTTACAAATGCCTTACTACAGATGAAGTTATTAAGATATTGCAGCGTGAAAAACTGCAGAAACAGGTTATGCAGGAAATTACTGCAAAAATTGATTTTTACATGCAGCATCGTGTGCATGGTAAAATAAAAACCGCGGCGCTGATGTTTTCCAACGTTTACGGCGTTTTAGGTGAAACTGAGCATGCGGAAGAGCTTATCAAACTACATGTAAAAAAAGAAGGAGAATGAGAGAAATATGAGAGGTAAACTTTACAGTGTTGGTATCGGCCCCGGAGATCCGGAACTTTTGACCTTGAAAGCTGTACGTCTTTTGAAAGAATGTGATGTTGTTGCATTACCGAAAGGTGATACTGATGTAATGACTGCAAAAAATATTGTTAATCAGGTTGTAAATCTTGATGAAAAAGAACAACTGGTTATCTACATGCCTATGACTAAAGATATGGCTGCTATGGACAAAGCTCATCGCGAAGGTGCTGAAGCAGTTATGAAACTTCTTGATGAAGGCAAAAACGTTGTTTTCATTACTTTAGGTTGTCCGACAGTATATGCAACCTGCATCTATGTACATAAACTTGTTCTTGCTGCGGGTTATGATGCTGAACTGGTTGCTGGCGTAACCTCTATATGTGCTGTTGCTGCAAGATTGAACACTTCTTTGTGTGAAAGAGCAGAACCGCTGATTATCCTTCCGGGCAGCTATAAAGAAGCAACTAAGTTCCTTGATGGCCCTGGCAACAAAGTCTTAATGAAATCTGCCAGCGAAATTGGCCGTGTACGTGAAGAGCTGAGAGAACGCGGCTTGATTGCCAATGCTGCTATGGTTGAGCGCTGCGGCCTTCCCGGTGAAAAAGTTTACCGTGATCTGGAACAGATTGATCCTAACAGCAGTTATTTCTCTGTTATATTGGTCAAAGAAAAGGAGTTTGATAAATAATGATTTACTTTATTGGTGCAGGACCTGGTGCTGTTGATCTGATTACTGTTAAAGGTAAAGAATTGCTTGAAAAAGCTGATTTAATTATTTATGCAGGCTCTCTGGTTAATCCCGGTTTATTGCAATATGCTAAACCGGAATGTGTTATTATGGACAGCGCAAAAATGACTTTGGAAGAAGTTATTGCTGCTATGGTGCCAGCAGCTCAAGCTGGTAAACTTGTTGTACGTCTGCATACTGGTGACCCCAGTGTATATGGCGCACATCGTGAACAAATTGATATGCTGCGCAGCTACAATCTGGACTTTGAAATTGTGCCTGGCGTAAGTTCTTTCTGTGCTGCAGCTGCTGCATTAGATGCAGAATATACTCTGCCGAATGTTAGTCAGTCTGTAATCATTACTCGTATGGAAGGACGCACTCCCGTTCCTAACAAACAAAAGATTGCTGATTATGCTGCTCATAAAGCAACTATGGTTATTTTCCTCAGCTCTGGTATGCTGGAAAAACTGCAGGGCGAGCTGATTAAAGGCGGTTATACTGCTGATACTCCGGCAGCCATTGTTTACAAAGCTTCCTGGCCGGATGAAAAAGTGGTACGCTGCACCGTAGGCACTCTTGCTGAAAGTGCTGCTAAATACAATATTACTAAGACTGCACTTATCACTGTAGGTAATTTCCTCGGCAGCGAATATGAGCGCAGTGAACTTTACAATCCTACCTTTGCCCACGGCTATCGTGAAGCAGATCCCACAAAGCTGGATCTTAAACCAGAGGTAAAATAAATGCAGGCAGTTGTCTATTCCTTTTCACGGCGCGGAGCTGAACTTAGTAAAAAAGTATGTGCGTGTTTAACAGCGGCAGGATATAATGCTGCAGCTCAAACTTTACCTAAATATGCAGCTGACGCTGGAATAGGAGTAATGCTGCCGGATTATAAAACTGCGTGTGCAGAAGCTTTTGACAAGTGCGGAGTAATTGTTTTTGTTGGTGCGGCCGGAATAGCTGTGCGAACCATTGCTCCTTACATAAAAAGTAAACTGACCGATCCGGCAGTTATTTCTGTTGATGAAAAAGGTAATTTTGTTATACCTCTTTTAGCCGGGCATATTGGCGGAGCTAATGAGATAGCCCGTTATCTGGCTAAGTTTTTAGGGGGTATAGCTTGTGTAACAACAGCTACTGATGTTAATGGATTATTTGCTGTAGATGAATGGGCAGCGCGTAATCGAATGAGAATTGACTCTATGCATGCTGCTAAAGAATTTGCTGCAGCGCTTGTAGCCGAAGAAACAGTAGGTCTGACCAGTGAATTTCCTGTTGTAAGTGCACTGCCGAAAGGTATGCAGCTTTATGGGGAAGGCAGTATTCCGGCTGTGGGTCTGAATATTGCTTTAAATACCAGCAATACTAAATTTGCAACAACGCTTCATGTACTGCCGCGCATTGTTCATCTTGGCATAGGTTGCAGACGCGGTACTGAATGTGCAAATATTGCTGCACTTGTGCTGCCTGAATTAGAACGATTGCATATAGATAAACGTTCTGTCTGCAGCATAGCTTCTGTTGATTTGAAAAAAGATGAGCAGGGATTGCTTGAATTTGCCGCGCTTAATGGTTGGCAGGCTAATTTTTATACAGCAGATGAACTCAATGCTGTTGCTGGTGAGTTTACACCTTCGACCTTTGTTAGAGGTATAGTAGGTGTAGATAATGTCTGTGAACGCAGTGCAGTGAAGGATAGTAACGGTGGAAACTTGCTGCTGCATAAGACCAGTAAAAATGGTGTAACATTAGCAGTAGCTATAGAAGATATAGTTATAGATTTTTTTAAGACAGGTTTAAAAACTGAGTAAATAATAAGGATGGTTATTATATATGTCTAAATTGTATGTTGTAGGCCTTGGTCCTGGCGGCGTTGAACAAATGACTAAAAGAGCTTACGAAGCGCTTCAGTCCTGTGACGTTATTGCAGGTTATCATGTTTATGTAAATCTGATTAAGGAAGATTTCAAAGAGAAAGAATTTCTTTCTACCGGTATGCGTAAGGAAGTTGATCGCTGCAAGCTGGCTCTTGATGAAGCTCTTAAAGGTAAAACTGTTGCCATGATTTCCAGTGGTGATGCTGGTGTTTATGGCATGGCTGGTATTATGTTCCAGGTTGCTGCAGATCATCCTGAAGTGGAGATCGAGGTTGTTCCTGGTATTACAGCAGCTTGCTCTGGCGCAGCTGTACTTGGTGCTCCGCTTATCAGTGATTTTTGTCTTATCTCTTTAAGCGATTTGCTTACTCCTTGGGAAAAAATTGAAAAAAGACTGGATTGTGCATCTCAAGCTGATTTCTGCATTTGCCTTTACAATCCTTCAAGCATCAAACGTCATGATTACCTGCAAAAAGCTTGTGACATTATGCTGAAAAATCAAAATGGCGATGTCCCCGCGGGTATTGTACGCAATATTGGCCGTGAAGGTGAAAGCTACGAATTAACTACTCTGCGTGAGCTGCGTGATAAACAAGTAGATATGTTCTCTACCGTTATTATCGGTAACTCTCAAACACAAGTTATTAACGGCCGTCTTGTTACTCCGCGCGGTTATAAACTGGTATGAAACCGGTAATTTGGATTATTGGCGGTACCAGTGAGGGACGTAACCTTTTAAAAGCTTTGGCAAGTTTTGATTTGGAGATTTACGTTTCTGTTGCTACTGAGTATGGTGCTGAGCTTATTGACAGACAGGATAACGTTAAGGTTATGGCATCAAGAATGGATCTGGCAGCAATGAGAGAATTTCTGCAGCTTCATCGTCCTGAATGTGTTATTGATGCTACTCATCCTTATGCAACAGTAGTAACGGCAACCGTCAAAGAAGCTTGTGCTTTGGAAGATTGTAAATATTTACGTTTGTTGCGTCCTTCTAGTGAAAGCGGCGACTATATTACTGTAAGTGATTTTGGTGAAGCAGTCGAGCTGCTTAATCATATGGATGGTAATATTTTTCTGACTACCGGCAGTAAGAATCTTAAAGATTTTACTGCTGTCAGAGATTATGCAGAGCGCATAGCACTGCGTATTCTGCCTATGGAAGAATCTTTGCATACGGCGCTGCAGCTTGGTTATAAACCGGCTAATGTAATTTGTATGCAGGGTCCTTTTTCTAAAGATTTGAATATTGCTATGTTAAAAAAATATCGTAGCAAATTCATGGTCACTAAAGATTCCGGTGCGGCAGGCGGTTTTGATGATAAGGTTGAAGCAGCGGTAGAAGCTGGAGCAAAACTGTTGGTGATTGGTCGTGAGCCGGAAGAAGGTTCTGGGTACAGTGAAGTATTAAATTATTTGTATCAGCAATATGCGGATACTCAAGTTTCTAAAAATTAAGGAGTGCTGATTATGCTGCGAGTTAATATTGTAGGTATCGGACCAGGAAATCCGGAATTACTTACAGGTGCTGCAATAAAAGCTATTAAGGAAAGTAATATCCTTATCGGCGACAAAAGGATGCTGGCAGCATTTGCTGAAGCAGATAAAAAAATTTACGACACTATCAAGACTGCGGATATAGTTGAAATTGCAGCATCGGCTAATCCTGAAAAAGATGTTCTTGCAGTTCTTGTATCAGGTGATGTTGGATTTTTCAGCTTAGCTAAAACTATTAGCGGAAAATTACCTGATTGTGAATGTGTACGTTACTGCGGCATCAGCAGTCTGGTATATTTTGCAGCAAAGCTGCAGCTGTCTTGGGATGATGCAAAAATTGTCAGCATGCATGGCAGGAAGCAGAATTTGGTTGCAGCTGTAGCAGAAAACAAGAAAGTCTTTTCTCTTACTGGCGGAGAGCATACGCCGCAAATGTTGTGTGCTCAGCTGTGTGAATATGGCTTAGATGATGTTCAGGTATATGTTGGTGAGAATCTTTCTTATCCTGAAGAAAAGATTACTGTTGGTACTGCTGCAGAAATCAGCAAGCAGAATTTTCCTTCTTTGTCTGTTATGATGATTATTAATGAGCAGGCTGCAAAATATCAACCAGTTGTACACGGTCTGGCTGATGAGTTGTTTACTCGCAGTAAAGTGCCGATGACTAAACAGGAAGTGCGCAGTGTTTCCATGTCTAAATTGATGCCGAAAGCAACCGACAAGATTTATGACATTGGTGCCGGTACTGGTTCATGCTCTGTTGAACTGGCTTTATTGGCTAATAAAGGGCAGGTATGGGCTTTTGAACGTAATCCGGAAGCTGTAGCGCTTATCCATAAAAATAAAGACTTGTTTGGCATCGAAAATTTAGAAGTAATTGCTGGTGAAGCATTAGAAAATATTAAGGATATGCCTGCACCTGATTGTGTTTTTGTCGGCGGCAGCGGCGGTGATTTATGCGAAATGCTGGATATAATCTATGCCAAGAACTCTGATTGTCGTGTAGTTATTAACGCTATAACTATCGAAACGCTGGCAGAAGTGGCTGATTATTATAAAAAGCATCAGGATTATTCTTTGGAAATTGTTAATGTCTGTGTTGCACGCAGCCGTAAACTGGGCAGCTATAATCTGATGATGGCACAGAATCCTGTATATGTTATGACTGCTTTGAAGAAGGTTGATTAAAATGGCTGAATTACAAATTCCTCGCATAATGATAAGTGCTCCTGGCAGCGGCAGTGGCAAGACTACTATTGTCTGCGGTCTTTTAAAAGCCTTGATGAATATGGGCCTTAAAACTGCAGCTTTTAAATCCGGTCCAGATTATATTGACCCGATGTTTCATTCTAAGGTCATTGGAGCAAAGTCAAGAAATCTTGATTTATTTATGCTTGGAGAGGAAACAACCAAATATTTAGCGGCAAAAAATTCTTGTGATGCAGATATTGCCGTTTTTGAAGGCGCAATGGGCTTTTATGACGGTACGGGAAAAACTGTAGAAGCAAGTGCTTATAAACTTGCCTGCACATGTGATGTACCTGTAATATTGGTTGTTAATGGCAAAGGAGCGGCTTTATCTTTAGCAGCACAAATTAAAGGTTTTAAAGATTTTCGTCCTGATAGTCATATTGTAGGAGCTATTATCAATAATGTTAATCCTATGAGTTATATGTTCTATAAAGATGTTATAGAACGTGAAACAGGGATTAAGCTGATAGGTTATTTTCCTGTTATGGCTGACTGCAATTTTGAAAGCAGGCATCTTGGCCTTGTAACGGCTGAAGAAATTGGTGATTTGCAGGCTATTGTTGATAGACTCGCTGCGCAAGCTGCAAAATCTATTGATATGGAAGCTTTATTAGAAATTGCACGAAAAGCTTGTCCTTTACAATATGAAGAGCAGAATATAGAGACTATTGGCAAAGTGCGTATCGCAGTTGCTCAAGATAAAGCTTTTTGTTTCTATTATCAGGATGCTCTGGATTTACTCTCTGAACTTGGTGCAGAGCTTGTTCCGTTTAGTCCGCTTAATGATAAATATTTGCCGGAAAACTGTCAGGGAATAATCCTTGGCGGCGGCTATCCTGAAATCTACGCTCAACAGCTTGCTGATAATCACACTATGCTGGAAAGTATTCGTAAGGCTGTGCAGCAAGGAATGCCATGTTTTGCTGAATGCGGCGGTTTTATGTATTTGCTGGAACGTTACTGTGAAGGTGATAAAATTTATTCCTGGGTAGGAGCCGTAGAAGGCGAAACAAACATGACCAAAAAGCTCAATCGTTTTGGTTATGTGCATCTTACTGCTCAACATGATAATATGCTTTGTCATAAAGATGAAATGATTAACGGACACGAGTTCCACTATTCTGACAGCACCAATAATGGCAGCAGCTTTTTGGCGGAAAAGGCTTCCGGAAAAGGAGCTTGGCACTGTGCTCATGCAGGAAAAACTCTTTATGCCGGGTATCCGCATATACATTTATGGGGAAATCCTGAGTTCGCACGTAATTTTATTAAATGCTGTTGTAAATATAAACAAGAAAAATAAAAAAGCCCATGGGCTAAGGGGACTTTGTTTATGATGACATTAGCTGCCATTACGGCAGGTTTTATCTTGGACCTTCTTTTTGGAGATCCCCATTGGCTGCCGCATCCTATTTGCCTGATAGGTAATTTAATAGGTTTTCTGGAAAAAAATTTACGCAAAATTTTTGCGTTTAGCAATACAGCACTTTTACTAAGCGGCGGTTTTATGGTACTGATAGTTTTATTATGTACCTATTTGATTCCGTATTTCATTTTGCAGGAAGCTGAGAAAATCAGCATTTGGCTGGCATTTGCTCTGGAGACATTAATGTTTTACCAGATATTTGCTACTAAATGCTTGCGTGATGAAAGCATGAAGGTTTTTGATGCGCTGCAGAAAGGTGATTTGGCTGATGCCAGAGTCAAATTGTCATGGATTGTAGGCAGAGATACCAAAAATCTGACTAGTGAAGAAGTGACTAAGGGTGCAGTTGAAACTGTTGCAGAAAATACTGCAGATGGAGTAATTGCTCCGATGTTCTATATGTTTATCGGTGGTGCTCCACTTGCTTTTTTATACAAAGGAATCAATACCATGGATTCTATGGTAGGTTATAAAAATGATAAATATCTGTATTTTGGCAGATGTGCTGCTAAATTAGACGATTTAGCTAATTTTATTCCGGCACGTATTTCAGGTATGGTTATGATGCTGGCAGCATATTTTCTCAACCTTGACAGCAAGCAGGCGTGGAAAACATTTTGGCGTGACAGATATAACCATTTAAGCCCTAATTCTGCTATGACAGAGTCTGTTGCTGCAGGTGCGCTGAATATTCAGCTTGGCGGCGGTCATTTTTATTTTGGGAAATGGGTTCCGAAAGATACTATCGGCGATGATATCAGACCAGTAGCGGCTGAAGATATTGTTGCAGTCAATAATTTACTATATATGTCAGCTGTAATAAGTATTTTATTTTTTGCATTAATATATTTGCTTAAAATATTTATAGCAGCCTGATTTCAGAGGATGGGAAGTTATGTATACTTACGTTCATGGTGGGGATATTTATACTCAGAAGCAAACTGCAGATGGTAAAGACATGATTGATTTTTCAGCAAATATCAATCCTCTGGGCTTGCCTGCAGGTGTTAAAAATGCTATTAAAACTGCTATTAAAAAATGTGTAAATTATCCTGATCCGTTTTGCCGTGAGTTGGTTCAGGCAACGGCTGATTTTCTGCATATTGACAAAGAATGGCTGTTTTTCGGCAACGGTGCTGCGGATGTGCTTTTCCGACTTGCACTGGCAATAAAACCTAAGAAAGCATTGCTTTTAGCACCAACATTTGCTGATTATGAAAAAGCATTGCGCTCTGTGGATTGCGGCATAAGCTACTACAATTTACCCAGCAAGCATGAGTTTATTGTGCAAAAGGATATTTTGCGCCGTATTACTGCCAGAACGGATATAGTCGTTATCTGCAATCCTAATAATCCTACCGGTCAGCTGACTGACAGAAGCCTGCTGGAAAATATTCTTGCAAAGTGTAATGAAGTAGGTGCTTATCTGCTCATTGATGAATGTTTTATGGATTTTGTCGATGAAGATAAAGCATTCAGTATGCGTGATTTGTTGGCTGATAATCACAGATTGATTATTCTCAAAGCGTTCACCAAGACTTTTGCTATTCCTGGTGTAAGACTTGGTTATTGCATGAATGCAGATGCCGCTTTGCATAAGGCTTTGCACGAAAGCGGTCAGGACTGGAGTGTTTCTGTTTTAGCGCAGGAAGCAGGCTGTGCGGCTTTGCAGGAAAAAGAATATTTAAATGAATCTTATATGCTGATTAAAGAAGAACGTCAGTATCTTATAAATCAGCTGAAAGCTTTGGGAGCAGAAGTATATGGATCCCATGCGAACTACATATTTTTCTATATGGAAAAACCTGCTCAGCTTAAGGAATTACTGTATCAACAGGGATATATGATTCGTTCCTGTGCCAATTACCATAATCTGGGTGAGGGGTATTACAGAATCGCGGTAAAAACAAGGGTGCTGAACCGCGGTCTTATTAAAGCAATTAAGGAAGCAAGAAAAAATGCGCTCATTACTGGTACTTATTGATGGTTTAGGTGATGAACCAATTCCTGGCTGGAAAGGGCTTACACCTTTTCAGAGGGCACAACATAATAACATAGATAAATTACTGGACGGAAAAGTTGCAGCAGAAATTTCTATTTGTGAAAATGATATTATACCGGAAAGCTGCAGTTGCATATTGCGTTTATTGGGTGTGAAAAATAACTATATTCCCCAAAGCCGCTCTTATTTGGAGCTGCTTGCGCACAATAGAGATATTTCAGAATTTGAAATGGTACTCAGATGCAACCTTGTAGCTGTCAATGAGCATAATATTATGACTGCTTTCAACGGAACCGGACTGAATATTATAGAAATGCAGGAAGCTGCCGCGGTATGCAACGATATTTTAAAAGAAATAGAGTTCATCCATTTGTCTGAATATCGTAACCTGATGATTTTAAACAGAGAGCAACAGGTATTAAGCTGTCATATTCCTCCGCCGCATGAAAATGTAGGTGAAAATATTTATTCTTTACTTACAGAGCTGATGCAAAATTCGCTGGCTATGAAATATTTTCTGGAAGTTACAGAGCAAAGATTGCAGAAATTCAGCAGAAACGGCCTGAGATATATGCTGTATCCATGGGGAGCTGCTGACAGATGTGTGCTGCCGTCTTTTTTCGAGCTGCATCATTTAAATGGAGCCGCAGTATGTAAAGCAGAAATTGTTGCCGGTATTGCTACGGCACTTGGTATGCAGGTAAAAATTCCTGCTAATGCTACCGGCGATATCGATACTGACATAGATGCTAAAACAACTGCTGCACTAAATCTATTGCAAGAAAATGATTTTGTAATAGCTCATTTTAACGGCAGTGATGAAGCTTCTCATCGATATGATGCTGAAGGTAAGCAACACTTTATTGAAAAAATAGACGAGTATTTTCTTGGCAGAATCATGCGGGAATATCATGAGCCTTTAAAAATAATTGTCTGCGGTGACCATGTAACCAGTTCTGTAAGCGGCAAGCATGGTCGGGGAGCAGTACCTGTAGTTGCAGGCAGTATAAATTGCAGTATGCAAGATATCAATATCAATTCCTATAAAGACATACTAAACTTTTTGATGAGAGAGAGTGATTGATGTGGCAAAAGCTATAATGGTACAGGGAACAATGTCCAATGCAGGTAAAAGCCTGGTAACTGCCGGTTTGTGCCGTGTATTTAATCAGGACGGTAAAAAAGTAGCTCCGTTTAAATCACAGAATATGGCTTTAAACTCCTTTATTACCAAAGAAGGAGCTGAAATGGGTCGTGCTCAGGTCGTACAGGCTGAAGCAGCTAACATCGAGCCCAGCGCTTTAATGAATCCTATTTTATTAAAGCCTACCAGTGACAGCGGTTCTCAGGTCATCGTCAACGGTGAAGCTATTGGTACTATGACTGCTGCTGAATACTTTAAATTCAAAACTAATCTCATTCCTGATATAATGAAAGCTTACAATCAGCTTGATGCAGCTTATGATGTTATTGTTTTGGAAGGTGCAGGCAGTCCCGCTGAAATCAATCTGAAAACTCAGGATATAGTAAACATGGGTATGGCTAAAATGGCTAAGGCGCCTGTATTATTAGTCGCTGATATTGATCGCGGCGGTGTATTTGCTTCTATCTATGGAACCTTGATGCTGATGGATGAAGATGAACGTGCCATGGTTAAAGGTGTCATCATTAATAAATTCCGTGGTGATGTTGATATTCTGCGTCCTGGTCTGGATATGATTGAAGCAAAGACTGGTGTGCCTGTTGTAGGCGTACTTCCTATGCTGCATGTAGATATAGAAGACGAAGATAGCCTTTCTGAAAGACTGACAGCACATACCGAAGTAAAACTGGTAGATATTGCTGTTGTCAGAATTCCGCGTATGTCCAACTACACAGATTTTAATGTATTTGAACTTATTCCTGGCGTATCATTGCGTTATGTAACTTCTGTAAAAGAACTTGGTCATCCAGATATGATTATTATTCCGGGTACTAAGAATACCATTGGTGATTTAAAATGGCTGCGTCAAAGCGGACTTGAAGCTGAAATTAAGAAAAAAGCCAGTGAAGGTACAGTTATTTTTGGTGTATGCGGTGGCTATCAGATGTTAGGTAAAAATATCTCTGATCCTTATGGCGTAGAAGAAGGCGGAGACACTCCTGGCATTGGACTTTTGGATGTTGAAACAATCTTTGCGGAAAAGAAACGTACCATTCAAATGTCCGGAAAATTTGCTGCAGTGCAGGGTATTTTTGCTAAGTTAAGCAACAAACCTTTGGTTGGCTATGAAATTCACTCTGGTGTTACCAATTTTGCTGCCGAAAATGCTATGACTGAAATTAAACCTATTCATGAGGCAGGCGAAGCAATGCTGGAAGGTTCCCAAAATGTTACTGAAAACATGAATGTTTATGGTACATACGTGCATGGTATTTTTGATGGTGATGGAATTGCTGCTGCAGTAGTAGAAGCATTACTGGCAAAAAAAGGTATGAAGATGGAAGATATTAAAACCGTTAATTTTGCCGACTACAAGAAACAGCAATATGATATTCTTGCTGACAGTATCAGAAAGAATTTAGATATGGAAAAAATTTATGCAATTTTGGAAGCAGGTGTCTAAATGAAAGACGGCGGCCTGATACATATATATTGCGGTGACGGCAAAGGAAAAACAACAGCTGCCGTAGGTTTAGCTGTACGCTGCAGTGGACATGGCAATAAGGTATTGCTGGTGCAGTTTTTGAAAAGCAGACCTACTGGTGAGCTTAAATCCCTTGCTTTACTCCCAGGTATCGAAGTATTGCGCGGCAAAGAGAATAATAAATTTACTTTTCAAATGACTGCTGAAGAAAAGGCTGTTGTGTTGAAAAATCATATGGATTTGTTTGCTAAGGTCCAGGAAAAATGCCTGCAGGAAAAAATAGACCTGCTTATTTTAGACGAGGTTATTGGGGCCTGCAATACTGGTGTTTTTGAGTTAGAATCTTTGCTTAAATTTTTACAGAATAAACCACAAGAACTGGAAGTTGTACTTACAGGACGTAATCCTGCTGCTGAATTAGTTGAGATAGCAGATTATGTATCAGAAATCTGTAAACGTAAACATCCTTTTGATAAAGGTATTCCGGCAAGAACCGGGGTAGAAAGGTAGGTTATTAAAATGCAGTTACAAAATGTTTTACCTGCGGATATTGAAAAACGCAGTATGGAAATTATTGGCGAAGAGCTGGGTGAAGTTAAACTTGACCCGGAAAAAATAGACATTGTAAAACGTGTTATTCATACATCTGCCGATTTTGACTATGCACGTACTTTACATTTCTCTGAAGGCGTTGTAGAAAAAGCACTTACAGCTTTGAAAAATGGTGCAACCATCGTTACTGATACTAATATGGCTTGTACTGGTATTAATAAAATGGGGTTAAACAAGCTTGGGGCAAAAGCTGTTTGCTTTATGGCAGATGCTGATGTTGCTACTCGTGCAAAAGAAGCTGGTTCTACAAGAGCTGCTGCCTGCATGGAAAAAGCTTGCAGTATTGAAGGACCTGTTATTATTGCGGTAGGTAATGCTCCTACAGCTTTAGTACGTCTTGACGAACTTGTAAAAGAAGGACGTATTAAACCTGAACTAGTTATTGGTGTACCCGTAGGCTTTGTTAATGTAGTTGAATCTAAAGAAATTATTATGAAAACTGGTATTCCCTACATTGTTGCACGCGGTCGTAAGGGCGGCAGTAATGTTGCAGCAGCAATCTGCAATGCTCTTATTTATAAATTAACTAGAAAATAATTTATTGCTTGACAGATAGTTGTCAAATTGTTATAATACTTTTCGTTGATTGATTATTCCCCGATAGTTCAGCCGGTAGAACACCTGACTGTTAATCAGGGCGTCGTAGATTCGAGTCCTACTCGGGGAGCCAGAAATTTAAGCTTTGAACATAAAAATGTTCAAAGCTTTTTTATTTATTACGCGTAAATAAAAACGACCTTTTCTCACAAGCTTGTACAGAAAGGCCGTTTTATTTTATTATGGACGGATTGCTATCTTAATTACATTATCCTTATGCTGTTCAAAAATTTCGTATGCTGCAGCAATGTCTTTTAATGGAAATGTATGAGTAATCAGTGGCTCAGTATTTATTTTACCTTCAGCAATCAATTTTAATATTGTATCACAATCACAGCCGTCAACACCGCCGGTTTTAAAGATCAGGTTTTTACCATACATATCAGGCAAAGGCAGAAGCTGTGCGTTATTATATAAAGCTACAATGACAACTACAGCATTAGGCCGTGCACACTGCCAGGCCATAGTGAAGCTTTCATCACTGCCGGCAACTTCCATAACGACATCTGCACCGCCATGTGCAGAATGGGTACGAATAAAATCCTGCATATTGGTTTTGTTCGGATTGACGGTTATTACCTGCGGATAATGCTTTCTTACGAAATCTAAACGACTTTCATCAATATCGCAGATAATAATTTTAGCCGGGTTCTTTAACATTGTACATAAAAGAGTACATAAACCTGTAGGTCCTGCTCCTATGATAAGTACAGTATCTTCACTGGTTATTTCACCAATTTTAGCAGCCCAATAACCTGTTGCAAGTAAATCTCCTGTTAAAAGAGCCTGATTGTCAGTTACATTATCTGGAATCTTACTAAGTCCCTGATCTGCGTAGGGAACACGTACATATTCGGCCTGACCGCCGTCAATGCGACAGCCAAGTGCCCAGCCACCATTTATATCCTGGCAGTTGTTAACATACCCATGCTGGCAAAAGAAGCATTCACCGCAAAAAGTTTCTACATTTACTGCTACTCTGTCGCCAGGTTTGACCTTCTGTACCTGAGAGCCTATGGCTTCTACTATGCCAACCATTTCATGTCCAACAGTAATACCAGGTACAGCACGGGGTACGCTGCCGTGTTTTATATGTAAGTCACTGGTGCAAATACTTGCAAGTGTTACTTTAACAATAGCATCTTTAGCATCAATAATAGCAGGTTTAGGCTTTTCAGTAAGGATAAATTTATTCTTTTCTAAGTAAGTATAAGCAAGCATTAAGATTACCACCTTTATAATTTATTGCTATATATTTTCGCTGTTATAATATAAATTCCTGTGTTTACAGATAGCTTTGGCTAAAATAATCTGTATTTATGTTATGATAAATAGTAAAGAAAACTGCGAGGAGGAAAAACTGTGGAAGCTAGGCGTGCTGCCGGAATTATTATTTATGAACGGAAAGGACAGGCTTTTCTTATGGGGCTGCGTGCTGATGGACAGGGTTGGGGCTTTGCAGCCGGTAAACAGGAAGAAAATGATAGCAGTCTTATGGATACAGCTTTACGAGAACTGAAAGAAGAATTGGGAGTTGAACTGCCGCAGTATCTGCATGAAAAAGTACGCTTTCATAAAACTATTTTATGTAAATATATCAGAATTGACAAAGAAACTCATATTGCCAGCAAACATACCATTCTCAGCGACATTTTTTATTTAGAAGTAGAAGACAGAAGTGAAATAAACTGTAATACTGATCTTTTGGATGGAGAAGTTAAAGCAATCAGCTGGATCTCTTTAAAAGAACTCTGTAATGATATAAATATTTTCATGCCTTCACTTATTGCATTAAATACCTTAAATTTGGATTTTTTATTTCTAAATTAATCTAGTACGGTACGTTGATTTATAAAGATGTTTACATACTTTTTACGTATTTCTCTTATTGCTGAAAGCATATATATATTCTTTTAATAGTGGTTATGGTATAATTAAATAATATTGAATGTAAAAATTGGAGTAATAATGAGTAATGTCTTTGATCTGGTAACAGATTTTTATAATCAGGATGAAGATTGGAATACGGTACTGCGTCAGAAATATGCAGAAAGTTTTTTGCGGTCCTGTGCATGGCAGGGAGCTTCTGACGATGAACTTTTGCGATACTGGGACCATATCACCATGCTGTGCCTTTATTTAGGCAATGCAGAAAATTATCTGGGTGATATGTCAGCAGATGACTTTATTGATTGTGTAGCCTGGTGCGGACGTAACGTTTCGGAATTTTCGCTGCAGGATAACGAAGTTTTAAGTTTTTTTGCAACAATGACCAAGCTGTATGAATTTTTAGCTGGCAAAAACATCATTACTAATGCAGAGCCGCCTGTTTTAGCACAAGAAAAGCTGTTTCGTGACGGTAAAATAATTATGATGGATAAAACTGGTCACTTTTACAGCAAATATGATGAATACAACCGTAATGCAACTGAAGATTTGCCGGCAAAGATTTTCCTGAATATTGGCGAAAGATTGCAAAACTTATTGGAAGCCCTGCGTACTTTTTTCGCGGACAGAAAATATCATCGTGATATTGAACGCGCAGCTTTTTTATACAGCGGTATTTTTCTCAGCGGTGGTGCTGAAGAAAAGCCAGGTACTGAAGAATACGCTCAATGCTTTTGGGATTATTTTCTGTTTGATTATATTATGATTGAAACAGATAAGAATCCCTTACAGTATTTTTATGATGAAATATGTGCCGGACAATTCAGTGAGGATGGTCAGGTTAATAAAGATGTTCTTGAAGAGCTGTTAAAAGCTCAGCTCGTGCTGTTTTCTATCAAAGAAACATCAGACGATGGAATATACTTATGTACTGATTTTCTGACAGGAGAAAATTACAGCTTACTGCTGCCTGTTGAAGATAATATAGACAAAGAAGCATTTTTGTTTTTAGGACATATCTTTTATAACAGAAGTATGGTAATGAACTTTGTTCGGGGTATGACAATTCCTAAAAGCTCACGAAAGAAATTGTTCCAGGTTATGGAAAAAGCCCGTCAATGGATGGCAGTCCGTTATGGAGGTAAACTTAGCTGGACAGAGTTTATCAGGCGCAATCCTATGTTTATCAGACATTGTTCATTGATTTATTCGGCTTATGTTAAATTGGATGGATTTAATTATACGCATAATATTATAGACTACTATCCACAGCCTATTGCTGCTGATGACAGAGTTGCACAGCTGATTGCTGAAATGATGAAACCGTATGCTTTTACAGCTTACGATATTTTTCTTGCGCAGACTATGTGGAGTGACTTTATGGCAGGCAGCCAGCAGCAGGTAAAACTGCCTGATTTATGGGCAGCAGGTATTATCAGTAATTTTATTGCAGTTAATGGTGTGTATAATTACAATGCAACAGCTGTATCAGAGATGTGCCATAATATACCTGAATCAGCTATAGCACAGGCAGCTGCTCAGATTAAAGAAAAACTGCAGATTATTCTGCATGACCCGCGTTATATTAACGAAGAAGGACTTTTATTAATGCTTTTGTCATAATAAAGGAGTAAAAATATGAAATGTGATTTTTGCGGACGTGAAGTAGAGGAAAGATTAACTGAATGCCCTTACTGCCATTATCAGCTGAAAAAGGAAACTCAGGTATTATCTCCTGATGAACGCGACACGTTCGAAGGTATTACTATTGAAGAAGACGGCAGCACCAGCAGTTCTGATAAGACAACAAGAGCTGACGACAGCTATCGCAGAGGTTATGATAGTTCCAGACAAGCTGGCCCGCAGCCGCATTTTAAAGTAAAAACTGTTAATATCAGCAGCGGTATTTTGATGACTTTGCTGATTATTGGCGGTATACTTGCCTTGTTTTTCTTCCTGCTGCCGGCATTTTTGATATTTGCTGCAGTTGGGGCAGTAATAGTATTTTTATTAAAGCTGTTCATGTGAAAAATTTATTTTTAAAATTAAAAGGAGTTTTTCCAAAAGCAGCGAATATAGGTTAGGTACACAAAATGTGAAAAAATAGAGGAGGCATAATAATATGCATAGTTACAGCATGGATCTTGGCGGCAGAACTCTGACCATTGAAGCCGGCAAGATTGCTAAGCAAGCAAATGGAGCAGTTTTAGTTCGTTATGGTGATACCGCAGTTGTTGTTGCGGTTACCGGTACCAAGACACCGCGTGAGGGCGTAGACTTTTTCCCTCTGACCGTTGATTTTGAAGAAAAAATGTATGCTGTGGGCAAGATCCCCGGCGGTTTTATAAAACGTGAAGGTCGTCCCAGTGAACAGGCTATTTTGACCAGCCGTCTCATTGACCGTCCTATTCGTCCGATGTTCCCTGAAGGATATCATAACGACGTACAGATTGTAGCAACTGCTGTTTCTGTAGATCCCGATAATGCACCTGATATGCCTGCTATGATTGGCGCATCCTGTGCACTTTCTATTTCTGATATTCCGTTTGAAGGCCCTATTGCCGGTGTTCGTGTAGGTATGATTGATGGTGAATTTATTATCAATCCTACTGTTGAACAGGCAAAAGTAAGCGTATTAAATCTTGCTGTTGCAGGTACTAAAGACGCAATCCTCATGGTTGAAGCCGGTGCTAAGGAAGTATCTGAAGAAGTTATGCTGGATGCTATCTGGTTCGGTCATGGCGTAATTAAGCAACTGGTTGAATTCCAGGAAAAAATCGTAGCTGAAATCGGCAAAGAAAAAATGGAAGTTCCTTTCTATGCACCGCCTGAAGAATTGGTTGCTGAAATTGAAGAATATGGTGCTCAGAAATTAAAAGATGCTCTGATGGATGCTAATAAACTGGAACGTGAAGAAAACGTTGCTAAAGTTAAAGCAGAAATCGCAGAAGTATTCCTGGAAAAATATCCTGATAATGCTAAAGATGTAGCTTATATCACTCAAAAACTGGTTAAGAAAATTGTTCGTCGTACTATTTCTGTTGATAAAATTCGTCCTGACGGACGTCAGCTGGATGAAGTACGTCCGGTATCCTGTGAAGTTGGCCTGCTGGCTCGTCCTCATGGCAGCTCTCTCTTTACCCGCGGTCAGACTCAGATTTTGAATGTATTGGCTCTTGCTCCGCTGCGTGAAGCACAAACTTTGGATGGCCTTGGTGCAGAAGATACTAAACGCTATATCCATCATTACAACTTCCCGCCGTACAGCGTTGGCGAAACTAAACCGCTACGTAGCCCCGGCCGTCGTGAAATCGGTCATGGTGCACTGGCTGAACGTGCATTGCTGCCGGTAATTCCTTCCGAAGAAGAATTCCCGTATGCTATCCGCCTGGTTTCCGAAGTACTGGAATCTAACGGTTCTTCCTCCATGGGCAGCGTTTGTGCAAGTACCTTGTCTCTGATGGATGCAGGCGTTCCCATTAAAGCTCCTGTTGCCGGTGTAGCTATGGGTCTGGTAAAAGATGGTGAATACTTCACTATCCTTACCGATATCCAAGGTCTGGAAGATGCTCTTGGCGATATGGACTTTAAAGTAGCTGGTACTGCTAAAGGTATCACTGCTATCCAAATGGATATTAAGATTGACGGCATCAACAAAGATATCTTTACTCAAGCTCTTGCTCAGGCAAAACGTGGTCGCGAGTTCATCATGGGTAAGATGATGGAATGCATTACCGAACCGCGTAAAGAACTGTCTCCGTACGCACCGAAAATTACTACCATCCACATTGATCCTGAAAAAATCAGCAAGGTAATCGGCCCTGGCGGTAAAACCGTTAAAAAGATTATTGAAGAAACCGGTGCTAAAATTGATATTGAAGATACCGGTAAAATCTTCATTGCAGCAGTAAATACTGAAGCAGCTAATAAAGCTATCGATATGATTAACGGTATTGTTGCTGATGCAGAAGTTGGCAAAATCTACACTGGTAAAGTAACCAGACTTATGAACTTTGGTGCTTTTGTTGAAATCCTGCCTGGTAAAGAAGGCTTGGTTCACATTTCTCAACTCTCTACTGAACGTGTAGAAAAAGTTGAAGATGTTGTTTCCGTTGGCGATGAAATTGTTGTTAAAGTAACTGAAATTGATAACAAAGGCCGTATCAATCTTTCCAGAAAAGCAGTTCTGACCAAAGGTTTTGAAAAATAATTTTTGCAAAATAATATATCCCGCTGAAAGTTTTCGGCGGGATATTCTTATAGGTGATGAAATGAAATTAAGAGGATTTGAAAAAATCAGCAGTTATGAAAATGTCGAATTTACCATGCCTGAACGTAAGACACAATGCTCTGCAGGTTACGATATCTGTGTACCTGAAGAAGTTATACTGGAACCAGGCGTATTAAAGCTTGTGCCTACCGGTGTTAAGGCTTATATGCAGCAAGACGAATTTTTAGGCGTACATATCCGCAGCAGCATGGCCGTAAAGAAAAATCTGATGCTTGTTAATAATGTCGGTATCATTGATGCTGATTATTATAACAACGCTGATAATGAAGGTCATATTATGCTGGCATTGCTTAACATGAGTAAAAATGCAGTAATCCTGCAGAAAAATGAACGAATTGCTCAAGGTATTTTTTATAAATATCTGACTGCAGATGATGATAATACTGCTGCAAAAGCTGTCCGTAGCGGTGGCTTCGGCAGTACAGGCAAATAATATTGTAAAATAGTTACAGTTTTTACCTGGTGTATCAAAATAATTTTTTATTATTTGACAATGGTATGCAGAGGTAATATAATCAATACAATAAATGGATTTAAGATAGAGGAGCGCGAAACAATAGTAGTCTGCGGAGCGGGAGTGTTGAAACAGGTGAAAGGGTTAGCGCCGAAGTTTATCAGCAGCCATGCTGGTATGCTGGGCTGTCAGTGAATAATTGACGGACTGTCGCTGCTGCTGCAGCGGAGTGCTATCTCATAACTGTAATTACTTATTGCCGTTGAGATAGTTTTCTCAACGGCTTTATCTTTGTCTGAATGGAGGTAAGACCAGTGATTAAGGTATTAGTAAACGGAGCCCTGGGAAGAATGGGCAGTGAAGTAGTAAAAAAAGTCACTGCAGAAAATGATTTGACTATTGCAGCTGTTGTAGATATAAAGCCCGGCACTATTACAGTAGATGAGAATGTATATCAGGTAACTACCGATTTAGTTGCTGCTATTAAGGAAACAAAGCCGGATGTTGTGGTAGATTTTACCCGTCCAGATGTTGTAATGGATAATCTTCGTAAGGTGCTTGCTTTAGGTGTTAGAGCAGTAGTAGGTACAACTGGTTTTTCTGATGCAGATTTACAGGAAGTTGATTCTTTAGCTAAAGCAAATAATACAGCATTGCTCATTGCTCCGAATTTTGCGCTTGGTGCTGTAGTAATGATGAAGCTTGCCTGCGAAGCTGCAAAATACTTCCCGCATGTTGAAATTATCGAAAAACATCACGATAAAAAACTGGATGCACCTTCCGGTACAGCAATTATCACTGCTCAGAAAATCAGTGAGGTAAGAGCGGCTATGCAGCAGGGTAATCCTGATGAAAAAGAAACTATGCCCGGTGCACGCGGAGCTGATTATGAAGGTATGAAGATTCACAGCGTACGTTTGCCCGGCTATGTCGCTTCTCAGGAAGTTATCTTTGGCGGACAGGGTGAAGTACTGCGCATCAGTACAGAACCTATCAATCGTGAATGCTATATGCCTGGTGTTGCATTGGGCTGCCGTAAGATTATGGACAAACAGGGACTTGTTTACGGCTTGGACAAGTTATTGTAATTAAAAGGATGGAGGGGCCTGTTATGAAAAAATATAATGTTGCTATTCTCGGGGCTACCGGTGCAGTAGGTACTGAGTTTTTGAAATTAATTGAAGAAAGAAATTTCCCTTATGCAGAATTGCGTCTTTTAGCTTCTAAACGCAGTGCAGGCAAACAGATAGAATTTATGGGCAAGACTTATACTGTTCAGGAAGCAACCAAAGATTCCTTTGCAGGTATTGATATTGCCCTTTTTGCCGGTGGCAGTGTTTCCAAAGAATTTGCACCCTATGCAGTAGAAGCTGGTGCAGTAGTTATTGATAATTCCAGTGCTTTCAGAATGGATCCGGAAGTGCCGCTGGTAGTACCGGAGGTTAATCCGCAGGCAATTTTAAAACATAAAGGTATTATTGCTAATCCGAATTGTTCCACTATAATTATGGTTATGGCCTTAAAACCGCTGTACGATATGGCAAAGATTAAACGTATCGTAGTATCTACTTATCAGGCTGTTTCCGGTGCTGGCAAAGAAGGTATTGATGAATTAACCGACCAGGTTAAAGATTTTGCCGATGGAAAAGAAATGGTTGCCAACATTCTTCCGTCTGCAAGCCTTGCAAAACATTATCCTATTGCTTTTAACCTGATTCCGCAAATTGACGTTTTCATGGATAATCTCTATACCAAAGAAGAAATGAAAATGGTTAATGAAACCAGAAAAATATTCGACGACTACGATATGCGTATTACTGCTACCACAGTTCGTGTACCTGTATATCGCAGCCACAGCGAATCTATTAACGTAGAATTTGAAAATGACCTTAATCTGGAAGAAATGCAGAAAGCACTTGCTGCTTTCCCGGGTGTACAGGTAATTGATAATCCTCAGGAACAGCTTTATCCCATGCCTCTCTATACATCCGAAAAAGATGATGTATATGTAGGACGCCTGCGTCGTGATGAATCTAATGAGAAAACCTTTAATATGTGGGTTGTAGGTGATCAGATTCGCAAAGGCGCCGCTTTAAATACTCTGCAAATCGCAGAAACAATGATTAAAAATAACTGGCTCTAAACAGCTGCTTGAAGGGAAGACTTGTAAATGAAAATAATTGTACAAAAATTTGGCGGTACTTCTGTCGCAACACCAGAAGCCCGCATTGCCGTAAAGGATAAAGTTCAGCAGGCCATTCGTAAAGGTCTTTCTCCGGTGGTTGTAGTGTCTGCGATGGGTCGTAAAGGTGCTCCGTATGCAACCGATACACTCATTGACGTGTTGAAAAATGAAAATATTTCTGTTAACGTACGCGAAATGGATGCCATGATGTGCTGCGGCGAAATTATTTCTGCCTGCGTTATGGCTGCAACTCTGCAAAAATTTGGTATTAATGCTATGGCATTAACTGGCGGACAGGCTGGCATCATTACTGACTCTCAGTTTGGTGCAGCACGTATTAAAAACATCAATGTATCTAATCTGCATCACTTGTTAGAATCCGGTATTATCCCTGTTGTCTGCGGTTTCCAGGGTGTTACCGAAAACAACTATAAATTTACTACTTTGGGCCGTGGAGGCAGTGATACTTCTGCTGCAGCTCTCGGTGCAGCTTTGCACGCTGAATTTGTAGAAATTTACACTGATGTTGAAGGTATTATGACTGCTGATCCGCGTATCGTAGAAGAAGCTAATATTCTGCATCAAATTACCTACGCAGAAGTATGCCAGATGGCACAAAACGGTGCTAAAGTAATTCATCCGCGCGCTGTAGAGATTGCTATGAGCAGAAATATCCCTGTTTATGTTAAATCTACTTTCAGCGATGCTCCTGGTACTCTTATTACTAACGAACGCAGTGACTGCAACTGCGGCAGCGATATCAGCATTAACGAACACCTGGCAAGCGGCGTTGCTCATCTGTGTGATTTGGCACAGTTCCGTATTGAATTAAATCCGGAAGATCTGGCTGCAGGCAGAATGTTGTTTGAAGATTTGGCTGACGCTGGTATCAGCGTAGGCTGTCTGAATCTTTCCGAAAAAGAAGCAATGTTTGCAGTATTTTCTCCTGACGTTGCCCATACCTGCAAAGTATTGGAAGAAACTGGCTTTAAGTATGTATTAAATGAAGGTTGCGCTAAAGTTTCCGTTGTAGGCAGTGCTATGCGTGGTGTTCCCGGCATTATGGCAAACTTTGTTGCTGCACTTGCAGGTAAAAAAATCGGTATTTTGCAGACTGTGGATTCTGATACCACTATTTCCGCAATCATTAAAGAAGAACATCTGGTTGATGCAGTCAATGCTCTGCATCAGGCGTTTAAATTATAATTGAATCTTTGATAGAGAAGGTGTTTTATATGTCCAACCCATATTTTGGTAGATTGCTTACGGCTATGGTAACTCCCTTTAATGAAGACGGCAGTGTCAACTATGCTGCCGGTGCTGATTTTGCTGAATGGCTGATTAATAATGGCAGCAATGCTTTGTTGGTAGAAGGCTCTACCGGTGAAGCTGCTACTATGAATGCTGAGGAAAAACTTGCATTTGTTGATGCTGTTGTAAAACGCATTAATAAACGTGTTCCTATTGTTGTAGGCGCAGGAACTAACTGCACTGCTTCAACCATTGATTTAGTACATGAAATGGAAAAACACGCTGTTGATGGTTTGCTGGTAGTAGGTCCTTACTATAATAAACCCACTCAGGAAGGTTTTTATCAGCATTTTGCAGCTGTTGCTAAATCCACTAAACTGCCGATTATTATTTATAATGTACCTGGACGTACAGGCTCTAATATCGCCCCTGAAACAGTTGCACGTCTGGCAAATGACTTTGAAAATATCGTAGCTATCAAAGAAGCTGCTGGCAATGTTGCACAAGTTGCTGAGCTTTATCGTCTGCTTCCTGCTGACTTTACTATTTACAGCGGCGATGACAGTCTTATTCTGCCTTTTATGTCTGTTGGTGCAACAGGTCTTATCTCTGTGCTTTCCAACATTGGCGGCGGACTGCTGCAGGATTTAATGCAGGCATATACTGAAGGCAGAGTAAAAGACGCTGCAGAACTTAACAAAAAGCTTTTGCCCCTTGCCAAATCCCTGTTCATTGAAAGCAATCCTATTCCCGTTAAAGCTGCTGTTACCAAAGTATCCGGTATTCCTGCCGGCAATCCCAGACTGCCGCTTACACCTATCAGTGCTGCTGCTGAAGCAAAACTGGATGCTGTCTTAAAAGAATATAAGCTTATCTGATTTAAACAAAAGGACGGTTTCTGCCGTCCTTTTTTCTTTTACAGAAGGAAATTTTAAAATTTTAAAGAATTTAATATGTATTATGAAAGGAGCTGCAGAAAATGAGATTAAAATATTTATTGATGTGCTTTTGCTTTTTAGCTGCATTTACAAGCAGTGTACATGCTGCCGGTGTAACTAACTTTCCTGCACTTACTAATGCAGAATACTGGCAAAAGAATAATCCCAATGGTGATACTGTTGTTATGACTCCGGATGCTATCGCATCATTTAATAAGAAAATCGTTGCTGCATCTCCAACGGTAGAGAACATGAAAAGCTATCCGGCAACAATTAGCGGAGATTCACTTAAAACCAAGATTATGAATTATGCTGTACTGGAAGATGATTTATATCTGCATGGAAACAAGGTGAGCGAGAATTATAAAAATATCCTGCGCAGACAAACCAACATTGGTGCAATACCTGATAAGGTAAGCGTGCAATATGCAGTTACCGTGCGTCGCTGCAATCTGCGTAATCTTCCTACTGGTGAAGGTCTGTACTACTTTGCTACAGACAAAGATTTTGATGCCTTGCAGGAAACAGCTCTTGACCCTGGCGAACCAGTTGCTGTTCTGCATTTCAGTGATAATGGTTTCTTTTACTATGTTCAATCTGTTAATTACAGTGGCTGGATAAGTAAGTACGATATTGCTTTTACAGATAAAGCAACCTGGTTAAAATATGCAGCTCCGCAAAAGTTTTTAGTTGTCAAAGACAAAGATTTGAAATTAAAAACAGGCGGAGAGATGGTAGAATACCAGCTTGGAGCACGTATTCCTGTGCAGAATATACAAAGTGATACCTATGTTATCGAGGCACCGGTACGCGGCAGCAATGGAAGGCTGATGCCGTTAAAACTTTTTATCAGAAAAGATAATACTGCTGTTCATTACGGTTACCTGCCTTATACAGCAAATAATCTTATTGCAGGTGCTTTTAAATTCTATGGCAGTCCCTATGGATGGGGTGGCTTAAAACATAGTGTTGACTGCTCCAGCCTGGTTTATAATGTCTACCGTAGTGTAGGTGTTATTTTGCCGCGTAATGCAGACGAACAGGAACATACCGCAGGAGTAAATCATAAACTAAGCGGACTTAGTGCTGATGAACGTAATCGTATTATTGCAGCATTACCTGCTGGCGCACCTTTGTATATGGATGGGCATTGTGTAATCTATCTTGGTCATTCTAATGATGTACCGTATGTAATTCATGCTTTAGGCAGCTACTATCAAAACGGCCGCCGCATCAGTACTATGAGGGTTGTTGTAAGCGATCTTAGTTTAGGTCGTTCAAGCGGCGTAAGCTTTTTAAATGATTTAACTACTGCTAAAGTTTTTAAATAAGGAGAAGAAAATGGTTATTAATAATATTGAATGCATTGAGCAAAAATTTATTGACTACGATTATAAAAATCATGACTGTATTGTATTGATGCTCTGTAGAGAATGTCAGCCAGCAGTAAAAACATTAGCTATTTCTGATTATGCTAAAGAAACAATCGAATTGTATTTGAAAAATAATTCCGAGATTTATGAAGTAGGAGATATACATTGCCTTACCGTAGTAAATGACGGACAACTGCAGCAGCTTCTTTTAGTAGGCTGCGGCAATGGCAAAGAATGTTCTCCAACAAATATTAGAAAAGCTGCAGGCAACGCAGTACGTAAAATAAGAGAGCTGCATTGCCAAAAGGCATTAGTTATTGCTCCGCTGTTGATGAATACTGAAAGAGCTCACTATTTACAGGCACTGGCAGAAGGCTTGTATCTTGGTGCTTATATTTTTAAAGAATTCAAAAGCGAAAAGAAAGAAGAAAAAATTTGCAGCATAACTGTTGTTAATAATATTCCCAATGGTGACCAGGTGATTGAAACCGCTGCTATTATTGCTGAAAGTGTTTCTTTTACACGTAACCTTATCAACAGACCTGGTAATGTTGTAACTCCGTCCGTTATGATTAGTGAAGCTGAACAGGTAGCGCAGGAATACGGTCTAGAACTGGAAGTGCTTGATGAACAGCTGCTTGCAGCTAATAATATGAATGCTATTTTGGCAGTCGGGCAGGGAAGTCATAACAAACCTTGTCTGATTACCTTAAAATATCGTGGTGCAGACGAAGCAACGTTTACTGCCTTTGTCGGCAAAGGTATTACCTTTGACAGCGGCGGTATCTCCATTAAACCAGACGATAATATGGGTGAAATGAAAGATGATATGTCCGGTGCCGGTGCTGTACTTGGCGCTATTAAAGCTATTGCTGCACTCAAGCTGAAATGTAATATTATGGCTGTACTGGCTTGTGCAGAAAATATGCCTGACGGTAATGCTCAGCGTCCAGGAGATATTGTTCAAGCAGCTAATGGCAAAACTATCGAGGTAGTTTCTACTGATGCTGAGGGCAGAATGGTTCTTGCCGATGCCGTATGGTATGCCTGCAAGCAGGGAGCCACCAAAGTAATAGATATCGCAACCCTTACCGGTGCAGTAATTATTGCTTTAGGCAAAGAAACATCTGCTGTAGTTGCCAATAATGACCAACTGACTGCGGCAGTAATTAAAGCCGGTAATCTTACTGGTGAAAGTTATTGGCAGTTGCCGTCTTTACCGGAATGCAAAGAAGCTTTAAAAAGCGATGTTGCTGATCTTCTTAATAGCGCCGGACGTCCGGGAGGCTGTATTACAGGTGGCCTTTTTATCGGTGAATTCATTGAAACTGGTGTAGAGTGGGCGCATATTGATATTGGCGGTACTTCTACTGCTGACAAAACTACAGGCTTTAAAGTTAAAGGCGGCACTGGCTTTGGAACCAGAACTCTTATTAAGTTAGCGGAGATACTGTAAATGCTGGCAGATCTTCATACACACAGTACGTATTCTGATGGCAAATATACGCCTACACAGTTGGTTGAAGCTGCAGCTGCCAGCAATATAGGCTTTCTTGCTCTTACAGACCATGATTCGTGGAACGGCGTAAATGAAGCGTTAAGGGCTGCAGAACCATATAAGAATAAATTAAAGGTTATTCCTGGTGTAGAGCTGGGAACTCAGCTGCAGGAAAACAGCATCCATATTTTAGGCTATTATATCAATATGAATTATCAGCCTTTGCAGGAAAAAATGAACGAAATGCGTTTTGCCAGAGAACGCAGATTATATAAGATGCTTGATAAGCTGCACCAGCTTGGTTATGATATTACCGTAGAAGCCTGTGATCCACAGAATAGAGCAGTAGGCAGACCACACGTGGCTAAAGCCTTAGTTGCTGCCGGGTATTTTTCTGGTGTACAGGAAGTTTTTGATTGTTTACTGAAAAGAGGTGCTCCTGCGTATGTACCTCAGCCCAAGCTACTGCCAAATGAAGCTATTTCGCTTCTGCATCAGGCAGGCGGACTTGCTGTGCTTGCTCATCCAAGCGAAATAGGTGATAAAAAGTTGGTAGAAAGCTTATTACAGGAATATGATTTTGATGCTGTCGAAGTTTATCATCCCAGCGCAGATAAAGATGAACAACAATATTGGCTGGAACTGGCAAAAAAATACCGCCTGATGATAAGCGGCGGCAGTGATTTTCATGGCATTCCTGACAGGTTTCCTGCAAAGCTGGGATTATTTCAGGTGGAAGCTGAAAGTATAAGTGATATAATAAACTATAGATAGCTACATATTAAAGGAGCTGGCTGTTTTATGATAGACATAGAAGTAGTTGCCTTTGTTGGGCCCAGTGGTACCGGCAAAAGTCACAGAGCAATAGGTGTTGCTTTTGATAATAAATGTGATGCTATTATTGATGACGGTATCTTAATTAAAGGTACAAAGATTCTTGCCGGAACATCGGCTAAAAATGAAGATAACAGAATACAGGCAGTTAAGCGGGCAATTTTTACTGATGATGAGCATGCCCGTTCTGTACGCGAAGCATTACAGAAAAGCACTATTAAACGACTGCTGATTATTGCTACTTCTGACAATATGATAAAAAAGATTATTGGCAGACTGGATTTACCGGAGCCAACTAAAACTGTCTATATCAGTCAGATAGCCACTAAGCAGGAAATAAAAAAAGCTCGTTATTCCAGACTGCATGACGGCAAACATATCGTTCCCGTACCTTCTGTAGAATTAAAACCGCATTTTACCGGATATTTTGCTAACCTGCCATATAATATCTTTTCCAAGCACAGAAAACAGGAAAAAGATGCAGATCGCTCTATTGTTCGTCCTGCCTTTAGCTTTTATGGTAAATTATTGATTGCAGATAAAGCAATCGAAGATATTATCATGATTATCGGTAAAAAAATGTTGGGTGTTGATAAAATTACTGATATTAAAGTAAGACGGCGCAGTGATAACAGCAAAGGCATTGTAATTGCTATAGAAGTAGTATTATTCTATGGTGTTCAGATTTTTGAAGTAACAAAACAGCTGCAGGCTAAAGTTAAATCTAAAGTTGAATATATGACAGCTATGCAGGTAAAAAATGTAAACGTTTCTATAAGAAGTCTGTCGGTAAGAAAATAAAAAAGTCCGAGATAATTATCTCGGACTTTTTTTATTACATAACAGGATTGTTTACTGCATCCGGCTGTTCAAAAATAAAGGCCGGAGACGGATAATAGAACTGGCAGTGTTGGAAACTGATTACTTCTGTAGAGAAACGTTTTAACAAAGCATAGGAAGCACGTTCTTCAAAATCAATCAGATTATCTTTGTTGATATCAGCGTCATCAACAATTACCAGCAGAAAAGCGGGAACAACAGGTGCATCTTCCGGTACCTGGCTGCGGTCCAAAGGAATATTAGGCACAATGCGCAGCTTAGCAATAGGCTGCTGATTTTCATTATAAAGCATAGCACGATAAACTTCATTATAAAGGGTACGTGCTAATCTCAATGTATAAGCTCCAGAACTCATTTTTACACACTCCTTAACAAATTTACTTTTTATTTTAACATAAAGAATCCTTTTAGGCAAAAGAAAAGAAAGAGAGAAAAGAACTATAAAAACATATCATAGTGTTACATATTATACAAAAACTATATAAAATCAGAAAGTATTTTGTATACATGCAGAAATTTGAATATTTAAGCAGGATTTTTTTATTTTAGGACGAAAAAAGTACAGCATAAATATGCTGGCTAACTATTTTTCGTAAGAGCATATGTAATTTTAAGGAGGGGATTTTATGAAAAAACTATTGGCTTTTCTCGTGGGTATCATGGTTATGTCAGTCATGATAGCCGGCTGCGGCGGTGGAAACGACGGAGATAAAAAACCTGCTGCACAAAAATTCATCAACATTGCTACCGGTGGTACTTCCGGTACTTATTTCCCGTTAGGCGGTGCTATTGCTGATATTCTGAATAAGAATATTCCTGGATGCAATGCTTCTGCTCAGTCAACTGGTGCAGCTGTAGCAAATATCAATCTTTTGCAGCAAGGCAAAGTAGAAATTGCATTTGTACAAAACGATATTGCTTATTATGCTGCTAACGGCACAGAAATGTTTAAAGACAAAAAAGTTAACGGCCTGCAGGGTATTGCAACCTTGTATCCTGAAACTATTCAAATCGTTACTTTGAAAAAATCCGGTATTAAATCTATTGCAGATTTTAAAGGTAAACGTATTGCCGTAGGTGCTGCTGGTTCTGGTACTGAAGCAAATGCTCGTCAGATTTTGGAAGCTTATGGTATGAGCTATAACGATATTGATGCTCAGTACTTGTCCTTTGGTGAAGCTTCCAGCGCATTAAAAGATGGTAACGTTGATGCTGCATTTGTTACTGCAGGTCATCCTACTGCAGCAATTCAGGATATCGCAACCCAGAACGAAATTGTACTGGTTCCGGTAGATGCTGATAAAGCTGATGCTTTGATTAAGAAATATCCGTTCTACACTAAAGTAACTATTGATGCTAATACTTATGCAAATCAGACCGAGAATGTTCAGGCAGTTGCAGTACGCTGCATGCTGGCAGTTACCGATAAAATGGATGCCAACACCGCATATGATATTACCAAAGCAATTTTCAGCAATCTTGATCGTATGAAAGCTGCACACTCTGCAGCAAATGTTATCTCCAAGGCAACTGCTCTTGAGGGTATGTCCATTGATCTTGCACCCGGCGCAGATAAATTCCTGAAAGAAAAATAAGGCTTTGCAATGACGCAAAACCTGAAAGACCGGCATCCGGTTTTTACCGGTTTCCGGTCTTTTTTTAGAACAAAATATCTTTTCTCCTGTATAGTTCTTATAGCATTACTGTTTTTCTGGTATGCTTGGCAGCTTGTTACTGTTATCATTCCGGAAGGAGATAAATCACCTATAATTTTAGCTACAAGTCCAGGAGAAGGTTGGGAGATACGTTTTACTCATTCAGTGGAAAAAACGCCGGTAGATGAATATTTCACTGTTAATGGTGTTGACGATCTTACAATGACACATACTCGCTTTGAATCTTTTGGCTGGGGCTTTCCTTACTCGCCGGCAGACGGCAAGATAAAGGAAACCGATGATGGAAGATTTGAACTGATTATGAACAGACCTTATAAATCTGTAAAAATGAGAATTGCCGTTCAGGCAAGGCCGTGCATTATCCATGAAGGAACTGTTTATGATTTATGCGATATGTATGGTCAGGGAACTCTGATTGAAATAAAAACTATGTATCGTTATCAATATTGGATTGAACATTATTTGTAAATTTTATGAAAGGGGAGTTTTTATTCAATGTCTGCTAAAGAAATCAGAGAATTATCTGCAGAAGAAGTCCTGCAAAAATTTGACAAAGAATCAGACAAAAGAGAACTAAAAGGCTTCTGGAATATTTTAATATCTGCAATTTGTATTATTTTCGCACTTTTCCAATTGTATACTGCAACTTTTGGTATCCTGGATGCGCATTTACAGCGTGCCATTCATTTGATGTTTGGTTTCCTGCTGATTTTTCTGCTTTATCCTGCACGCCGCAGTTGGTCTCGAGCTTCCATGCATCCCTTGGATGTGCTTTTTGCAATTGTAGGTGCAGCAAGCACGCTTTATATCGTAATTAACTATCAGGAACTTGTTAAACGTGCCGGTATGAATAACGAAACCGACTTTATTGTTGGCGTCATTGGTACTTTACTGGTTTTTGAGGCTGCCCGCCGCGTTGTAGGCTGGCCTATGATTACCGTTGCACTGGTATTTATGGCTTATGCTTTCTTTGGTCCTTACGTACCTGGTATACTTGCTCATCGTGGTGTTGGTATTCAGGAAATGTTTGACCATCTGTATTTTACTACTGAAGGTATTTTCGGTACGCCTATGGGTGTTTCTTCTACATTTATTTATCTCTTTATTCTGTTTGGTGCTTATCTCGAAACTACCGGTCTTGGTAAATTCTTCATTGACCTGGCAAATGCAATTGCCGGATGGGCAGCAGGCGGACCTGCAAAAGTTGCTGTCTTGTCCTCCGGTTTGATGGGTACTGTTTCCGGCAGCTCCGTAGGTAATGTTGCCGGTACAGGTGCTTTCACCATTCCGATGATGAAAAAACTTGGCTACAGACCGGAATTTGCCGGCGCAGTAGAAGCTGCTGCATCTACCGGTGGTCAGCTGATGCCCCCTGTAATGGGTGCTGCAGCATTCCTGATGGCTGAGTTTGTTGGTGTTCCATATTTTGATGTTGTTAAAGCAGCTGTTATTCCTGCTTTGCTGTATTATATCGGTGTATGGCTCGGTGTACACTATGAAGCTAAAAAATATGGCTTAAAGGGTACTCCACGAGAAGAACTGCCTAAATTCAAAACTCTGTTTTTTGAAAAAGGCCATTTGGCAATTCCGCTGGTTGTTATTATTTACTTGCTGGTTACCGGTTATACACCAATGCGTGCTGCACTGGCAGCTATCGGTTTGAGCATTGTATGTGCCTGCCTGCGTAAATCTACCCGCATCAGCTTTAAACAAGTTGTTCAAGGTCTTATAGATGGTTCTAAGGGTGTACTGGGTGTACTCATTGCCTGTGCAACTGCAGGTATTATTATCGGTGTAGTAACTAAGACTGGCGTAGGCCTTAAAATCGCAACAGCGCTGCTTGATCTCTCCGGCGGACAATTACTGCCTGCCATGTTCTTTACTATGGTAACATCTCTTATTCTTGGTATGGGTGTACCTACAACAGCTAACTACGTTATTACTTCTACCATCGCAGCACCTGCTTTGATTCAAATGGGTATTCCTGTTCTGGCTGCGCATATGTTTGCTTTCTACTTCGGTATCGTTGCTGACGTAACACCGCCTGTTGCCCTGGCAGCTTATGCCGGTGCGGGCATTGCCGGTGCAAATCCCATGCGTACTGGTGTAATTGCAGCTAAATTAGCAATTGCGGCATTTATTGTTCCTTACATTTTTGTTCTTTCTCCTGAATTGTTAATGATTAACGCAACAGGATTTACTATTCTTTACAGTACTTTCACTGCATTGATTGGTATGTGGGGAGCTTCCATTGCCATGATCGGTTTCTGCCAGAACGTACTCAGCTATCCGCAAAGACTGATTTTCTTTGCTGGCGGCATCTGCATGATTATTCCTGGTATTTTCACCGATATTATCGGCTTCGTCCTGTTAATTGCTGGTTTCATGTGGCAGCGTACCAATAAAGTTAAAGGCGCCATCACTCAAGACAATAATTCAGATTTATAAAAACATTATTCCTACACCTGGATTAGGCAAATTCCTAATCCAGGTGTTTTTTTCAGGTAATATTTTAGGAAAAACATACTTTTCTATTTTTTTTGTATAATATTTAGTGTATAATATTATGAAGAGTAAGTGTGGTTCGGACACAATATTGTAATCAATTATATATTTGTACGTAACTAAAAATTTGGAGGTGTTTTTTTTTGGCAAAAAATCAAAGTAAAATTCAAATCATTCCTTTAGGTGGTTTAGGTGAAATTGGTAAAAATATGACCATATTTAAATATGGTGATGATATTATCCTCATTGATGCTGGCTTGATGTTCCCGGAAGACGACATGCTTGGCATTGATCTGGTAATTCCTGATTTTACCTATTTAATAGAAAATAAAGACAAGGTGAAAGCAATTTTCCTGACCCATGGTCACGAAGACCATATCGGAGCTTTGCCTTATGTATTAAAACAGATTGATGTGCCCGTTTATGGTACTGCGCTTACTCTTGGAATTTTGGAAGGCCGTCTTAAAGAAAGTGGAGTTTCTTCTGAAGGTCTTCATACAATCAAACCTGGCGATAAAGTAAAAGCCGGTGTATTTAATCTGGAATTTATCCGTGTAAATCACAGTATTCCTGATGCTGTTTCCATAGTTATCAATACACCTATCGGTACCGTTATTCATACCGGTGACTTTAAATTCGACCATACCCCGGTTGATGGACAAGTAACTGAATTCAATAAATTTGCTGAATACGGTGACAGGGGAGTACTTGCACTTTTGGCAGACAGTACTAATGCTGAGCGTCCTGGCGTAACTCCCAGTGAAAAAATGGTTGGTCAAACTTTTGATGATGAATTCAGATATGCTAAGAACAGAATCATCGTTGCAACCTTCTCTTCTAACGTTCACAGAATTCAGCAGGTTATTGACAGCGCTGTAAAATACAAACGTAAAGTGGCTGTTATTGGCCGCAGCATGGTAAATGTTGTAAATATTGCTTTGGAATTAGGTTATTTAAAGGCCCCCGAAGGTGTTTTGATTGATATCGACGAAACCAATAATTATACTGCTGATAAAATCGTTATCATCACTACCGGCAGCCAGGGTGAACCTATGTCAGCCCTTACACGTATGGCCATGAACGACCATAAAAAAGTTGACATTATGCCTGGCGATACTGTAATTATCTCAGCAACACCTATTCCCGGCAACGAAAAGCTGGTAGCTCGTACAATTGACCATCTGTATAAGCTCGGTGCTGATGTTATCTATGAAAAATCTAATGGTGTCCATGTTTCCGGACATGCCAGCCGTGAAGAAATCAAGCTGATGCATAATCTGGTAAGACCTAAATTCTTTATGCCTGTACATGGTGAATATCGTCATCTTATTAAACATGCAGGCCTTGCACAGGATTTAGGTATGCCTAAAGAAAATATAGTAATTGCCGAAAATGGCTGCGTAGTGGAATTAACCCGTAACAGTATTGGTATTGCAGGCAGAATTCCTGCAGGTAAAGTACTTGTTGACGGTCTTGGTGTTGGCGATGTTGGCAATATCGTACTGCGCGACCGTAAACAGCTTTCTCAAGATGGTATTATGATTGTTGTAGTGACAATAGAAAAAGAAACCTGTCGTGTAGTTTCCGGTCCGGATATTGTGTCTCGCGGTTTTGTTTACGTAAGAGAAGCAGAAGGCCTGATGGATAATGCTCGTGATAAAGTACAGGCTGCACTGGAAAGATGCGAAGAAAACGGCGTATCTGAGTGGTCTGCTATTAAATCTGCTATTAGAGATTCTCTGGGGAGATTCCTGTACGAAAAAACTCGTCGTCGTCCTATGATTCTGCCTATTATCATGGAAATCTAATCTTATTTTGGAGTGTGTTATTTTGCTCAGAAAGAGAAAGAATGCGAAAAATAATACAGTTTTAAAGCGTCTCTGCGGAATTTTGATGATTTTTGCAGCAGGATATGCTTTTCTGTCTTATTGTGGTTTGACTACAGCCTTTTTCAGCGCTGAATTTAACACATTCCAGCAGTATTTTTTTGGCAAAGGAGCTTTCCTGCTGCCGATTATTCTGCTTGTTTTAGGTCTAAAATTTATTTCTGCCGATATACTTCCATTTTTAACTAATGGAAAGTTATGTATGTTCTTTATTTTTGTGCTGTGCCTGTTAGGTACAGCGCATAATATTTTTGTACCTGTAAATCAGGAGTTATATCCTGACCAGATGATGAACGGGGGAGGATTTGTTGGTGGACTTTTTATCCTCCCGCTACATAGACTGATTGGTTTAACTGGTACTTGGATTTTATTAGCACTTTGCTGGCTTATTATTCTGTATGTAGCAATACCATTTAGAAAATTATTGGCAATGTTATTTACTAAGAATAATAAACCGAACAATGATATTGCTGTTCCATCATCTAAAAATCGAGTATACACCAAGCCGGAACCACTGCCAGTTCAGCACATTCCTTTTAGGAAAAACTATGACAAATCAGGCAGTGTATATAAACAGGAAGAGTTTGCTGCGTTTACGGATGGAATTGATAATCAACATTCCTTTAAACGTATTTTAAATTTCAGCAAGAAAAACATCTACGACAAGAAAGAAGTAAAAGAAGCCATCCAGGAAAATCCTGTTGAGATACCAGAGTGGGAAGAAGAAAGAAAGCCTGTTATTGTTAGACCTATTATCAATTATGATATAGCCGTAAAACAGGAAAAAGAAAAACAAAAGTCAGTTTCAGTTAAGTCAGAAAATATTATATTTAATAATCCATATAAAGATTACAAGCAAGCAGAAGAAAAACCTGTCATTTTTAAACCTGAACCACAAGCAAAAATACAGGACGAGCTTGTTAAACCGACAAGCGTTGCCATTTATGACAGTGCAGATAAGCAGTATCATAATAATGCAGAAATTACAGCTACATCGGAAGCTGTAAAAACTATGGATACTAATAATAATGAAAACACTAATTCACAAGAAAATAACTATAAATTTCCGTCTGTTGAATTATTAGATGTACCTAAAGTAACTGATCCTGTTTCTTATGAAAGCGATATTATGAATCAATGCTCAATCTTAGAGCAGACCTTAGCAGATTTTAGAGTAAAAGCTAAAGTTGTTGCTGTAACAAGAGGCCCATCTGTTACAAGATTTGAATTAGAACCGGCGCCCGGCGTTAAAGTAAGCTCCGTTGTTAATCTTGCAGATGACATCGCTTTAAAGCTGGCTGCTTCCGGAGTACGTATAGAAGCTCCTATTCCAGGTAAAGCTGCCATAGGTATCGAAGTTCCTAATATCAAAAATGATCCTGTCTACTTTAGAGAAGTAGTTGATAATATTAACGTACAGAAAACTGAATCTAAGCTTTGCATCGGTTTAGGTAAAGATATCAGCGGCAATATCATTACCGCTGATTTGACAAAGATGCCGCATTTGCTTGTAGCTGGTTCAACTGGCTCTGGTAAATCTGTATGCATTAATACTATCATTGCCGGGTTACTATATAAGGCCAGTCCCTCAGACGTTAAACTTATTCTTGTTGACCCCAAGGTAGTAGAACTTTCTAATTATAATGGTATTCCGCATTTATTAACACCGGTTGTTACAGATGCCAAAAAAGCGGCTTCTGCACTGCATTGGGCTGTTGCTGAAATGGAACGCCGTTATAAAATGTTTGCAGACAGTCATGTACGCGAAATTAACAGCTATAATCAGAAAGCAGATGAAAAAATGCCTTTCATTGTCATTATTATTGACGAACTTTCTGATTTAATGATGGTCGCAAAGGTCGATGTAGAAGACGCTATCCTGCGCTTAGCACAGAAGGCTCGTGCTGCCGGAATTCATCTTATACTGGCAACTCAGCGTCCTTCTGTAGATGTTATTACCGGTATTGTTAAAGCAAATATCCCTTCCAGGGTAGCTTTTGCAGTTTCTTCGCAAACTGACTCCCGTACCATATTGGATATGGGTGGTGCAGAAAAACTTTTAGGCAAAGGTGACATGCTGTTTTATCCTATCGGCTATAACAAACCGGTTCGTGTTCAGGGAGCATTTGTCAGTGATGCTGAGCTTAACCGTATTGTTGACTTTATTATTAAACAGTCCATACCGGTAAACTACAGTGAAGAGGTTACCACTCAAGCCCTTGAATGTGAAAATAAAAATAATGGCAATAACGAAAATAATAATAATGATTATTATGAAGACGAACTGTTTGAAAGCGCTGTGCAATTAGTTGTGGATATGGGGCAGGCCTCCTCATCCATGCTGCAGCGCCGGTTCAGAATCGGATATACCAGAGCAGCACGTCTTGTTGATATGATGGAAGAATTAGGTATCGTCAGTCAATCTGCCGGCAGTAAGCCGCGCGAAGTAATATTATCCCGTCAGGAAATTGAAGAACGTTTTTTTAAACATGAGTAGTACGGAGGAAGTTTTATGGAAAGTGTTGGCCAGATTTTAAAAACAGCAAGAACAGCTAAAAATCTTTCATATGACGATGTGGAAAAAGGTACCAGCATCCGCCGCATTTATATTGAAGCAATCGAAAATGATGAATATAATAAAGCTCCTGGTGAAGTGTTCGTTAAAGGCATTATACGTACTTACGGAAATTTTCTTGGCTTAAACGGTACTGAACTGGTAGATATGTACAAAGCCCAAAAAACAGGCGCTGATGTTGAAGATATTAAGAGTCAGGGTATTCGTGAAGTAAATAACGTTAAACTCAATATTTCTTTGAAACAGCAACGTAGTTTAGGCAGCGGAACTGGCTTTTCTTTATCCTCTATACAACTTCCATGGAAACAAATTGCTGCTGGAATAGCAGTTATAGCGATAGTTGGTGCAGGGTATTTGGCTGTTCCTAAGATTATGGCATTGATACCTGCATCATCAATAACGTCTACTGAGACTACTAACGAAAATATTCCTGAAGCTGCACCAAAACCACCGGTTAAAGCTGATAAAGTTACAGTAGAAATGTCAGCTTCCGGCTCCTGCTGGCTGGAAGTAACAGCAGATGGCAAAGAGGCTTTTGTAGGTATGCTGCAGGCAAAGGATAAGAAAACCTTTGAAGCAAAAGATAAATTAATTGTAAAATACGGTAATATCGGTGTTATGAGCGTTAGCGTCAACGGTGTACCAGAAAATTTACAAGGTCAAAAAGGCGTTGCAGTTAAAACATATACCAGATAACAGGAGAACAGTTAATGAAAGAGTTTTTACCAATTTCACCTGAAGAAATACAGGCGCGCGGTTGGGAACAGATTGATTTTCTTTTTATAAGCGGTGATGCTTATGTAGATCATCCTTCTTTTGGACCAGCCGTTATTTGTCGTGTTTTGGAAGCAAAAGGATATAAGGTTGCATTGTTATGTCAGCCAGACTGGCATAAACCGCAGAATTTTGCTGCCTTAGGCAAGCCACGTCTGGGTGTAATGATTTCCGGTGGTAACCTTGATTCCATGCTTTGTCACTATACAGCTGCTAAAAAACCTCGCAGTGAAGATAAATATACGCCTGGCGGTGTAATGGGAAAAAGACCTGACCATGCAACAGCTGTTTATGCACAGCAGGTGAAAAAGCTTTGGCCGGAAATACCTGTAATTATTGGTGGTATAGAAGCTAGCCTGCGTCGTTTTGTTCATTACGATTATTGGGAAAATAAATTATTGCCATCTATATTAGAAGCTAGTAATGCTGATCTTCTGGTTTACGGCATGGGTGAACAGCAAGTTACTGAAATAGCTGATTATCTGGCAGGCGGAGCACAAATTAGCGATATGCTCTATATTCGTGGTACTGCTTATGCTTCTAAGAATAAGCCGGATTTACAGGCAGATGAATTTGTTGAGCTACCAGGTTTTGCTGAAATAAAAAATAAACGCGAACTTTTTGCTCGCGCTTATAAATTGCAAAGCCAAGAACAAGATCCTTTTTACGGTAAATATGTACTGCAGAAAGGCGCAAAAAAATATATTGTTCAAAATCCACCAACATATCCGCTTTCACAGGAAGAAATGGATGCAATTTATGATCTTGACTATATGCGCGATTGCCATCCTTCTTACAAACCTTTAGGCGGCGTTGCCGCATTAGAAGAAGTGCAGTTTAGTATCGTAAGCTGCCGTGGTTGCTTTGGCAGCTGTTCATTCTGTGCTATTCATGCTCATCAAGGACGTATTATTCAATCTCGCAGCCATGAATCTATTTTACGCGAAGCAAAGATTATCACTAAGCTTCCTGGATTTAAAGGCTATATTCATGATGTAGGCGGCCCTACAGCTAATTTCCGTCATCCATCCTGCGCCAAACAATTAAAAGTTGGCGTATGTAAGGACAGGCAATGTCTGTTCCCGGAACCATGCCCAAACCTTGATTCTGATCACAGCGACTACATTGCTTTGTTACGCAAAATTCGCAGTTTGCCGGGAATCAAGAAAGTATTCATCCGCAGCGGTATTCGATACGATTATCTGCTGGCAGATGAAAAATTAGAATTTCTTGACGAACTCTGCAGATATCATGTCAGCGGGCAATTAAAAATTGCTCCGGAGCATATAGCGCCTTCTGTATTGCGTTATATGAAAAAGCCAGGTAAAAATGTCTACTTACGTTTTATGCGGCTGTTTGATAAAAAGAACAAGGAAATAGGATTGCCGCAATATCTTGTTCCATATTTTATTTCCAGTCATCCAGGCTGCTCACTGGAAAACGCAGTAGAACTGGCGGAATTCTTACGTGACATTAAGCATCATCCGCAGCAGGTTCAGGATTTCATTCCTACTCCTGGCAGTGCTTCAACTGCTATGTATTATTCCGGCGTTGATCCTGATACAGGCAGAAAGGTATTTACTGCTCATAATCCTCATGAAAAAGCTATGCAGAGAGCATTAATGCAATATAAGAATCCTAGAAACAAAACACTTGTTCTGGAAGCTCTGCGGCTCAGTAATCGTACTGATTTAATTGGTTCTGGACCTAAATGCTTAATAGATGATGGTCTTTCCAAAGATTTTCGTCGCAGTAATTTCCGCAAAACGTCTAATAAACGCAAATAATGGAGGCATACTTATGTTGCGTTTAATTATAATATTGCTGGCACTTTGTCTGCCGCTTTGTTATGGATGCGGTAATGATAAAAAGGCTGCAAGTCATACGGATCTTATCCTGTATTCAGAAATAGATGCTGATTTTACTGAAAGCATAGTACGCGAGTATAATCAGCAAGCAAAAGATGGTACTGTTATTCAAGCCATATATGAATTAAAAGATATTGAACCGGATATCGTGCTTTGCAGTACACGTACGCTGAATGGTTTTTGTTCAGATAATAAATTGCAGCCAATTGTTTGCAGTGCAGGTGACAGACTGCCTATTGAGTTCAAAGACAGTCAGGAGCGCTGGTATGGCGCATTCTATGACCCGGCAGTTTTTCTGATTAATCAAGGTTACGCCAGAAAAATTGGTCAGGAAAATTTAAAAGGCTGGAGTGATTTAGAAGACAGAAGCGATACCAGAATTGCTCTGGAAAACCTTTCTAACAGCAACAGTACTCAAAACTTTTTAGGAGCTTTTGCTTCACGTTTAGGAGAAAGTATTTCTCTTAACTACTTATGGAATATTAACCGTTTTATTGGTCAATATGCTAAATTCCCTTTTACACCCATACGTATGACAGCTGTCGGTGATGCAGATCTTGCATTAACGCGCCAAAGCTATGTTTTTAAATATCTTGAAAATAATTTCCCTGCTTATGTAGTTTTTCCGGAAGAGGGGACACCTGTTAATTTATATGGTGCTGCAGTTTTCAGCAGCAGTAAAAAAGCTGCTGAAGCAACAGATTTTATTGACTGGTTGATTACTAATGCCGCTGTTAAGCGTATCTCCCTGGAAAAAAATACTGGCTTTATGTTCCTGCTGCCGCAGGGAATAGATGGCCCGGCTGCAGATCCTAATAAACTGTGGCTGAATACTACTTATCTTTCCTATCCTGAGCAGGAAAAATTGAATAGAAAATGGCTGGATCTGGTAAGATTCAGTAATGATAAATGATTGGAGGACTGTTTCATGAAATTAGGCATGGTCAGCCTTGGCTGTCCTAAAAATCTCGTTGACTCCGAAGTTATGCTCGGCCTTATCAGAGAGAAAAACTTTACAGTAACTAATGATCCGGCTGACGCTGATATTATTATCGTAAATACCTGTGGCTTTATTGAATCTGCCAAAGAAGAATCTATCAATACTATTTTGCAAATGAGCGAATATAAAACTCAAGGCAGCTGCCGTTATTTAATCGTAACCGGATGTTTAAGCCAACGTTATGCTGATGAGTTAGCTCAAAGCATTCCTGAAGTAGACGCTTTTGTAGGTACGGAATGCTTTACTGATATCAGTTGGGTTATTGAACAAGTCATGGACGGCAAAAAAGTTCTGCACATGACCAGAAATACAGCTGAACAGCCCGTAGAAATGCCGCGTATGCTTACAACTCCTGAATATATGGCATATTTAAAAATTGCGGAAGGCTGTGATAACTGCTGTTCTTACTGCATCATTCCTAAACTGCGCGGGCCTTATACCAGCAGACCTTATGAAGCAGTTATGGCAGAAGCCAAAGAACTGGCTGCCTCCGGCATCAAAGAAATTATTGTTGTAGCGCAGGATACCACCAGATATGGTGAAGATTTATACGGTAAACTGATGCTCCCGCAATTATTAAAGGATTTAAATGATTTGGAAGGTATCGAATGGATACGCGTCATGTATTGCTATCCTAATAACTTTACTGATGAACTTATCGAAGCTTTCGCTACCTTACCCAAAGTATGCAAATATGTTGATTTACCCTTACAGCATGCCAGCAATTCTTTGCTTGCCAGCATGAACCGTTACGATACCAAAGAACAGGTAGAAGCATTGCTTAAAAAATTGCGTACTTCTATACCGGGCATTGTAATAAGAACTACCTTTATTGTTGGCTTCCCCGGAGAAACTGAAGCTGATTTTGATGAGCTTAAAGAGTTTGTGGCTGCTCAACGTTTTGAAAATGCCGGTGTTTTCAAATATTCCCAGGAAGAGGGTACTGTAGCCGGAGCAATGCCTAACCAAATCCCAGAAGAAATTAAAGAAAACAGATATCATGAACTTATGGCATTACAGGCGGAGATATCTGAAGAATTACATCAGGATTTGGAAGGCCAGGAACTATATGTAGTTATCGAAGGTTTTGATGAAGAAAATCCTTCTCTTGCTGTTGCGCGTTCCTATAGAGAAGCTCCTGATATTGACGGAAATATCTTTGTAGAAAATGCTGATAATCTGCATATCGGCGAATTTGCTAAAGTTCGTATTTTACAAGGTTTTACTTATGAATTGGTAGCAGAACAGGTATAAAGCCTAGGAGGCAGGAAAATGATTGTTGAGGTTATCAATACTGGTACTGAAATATTATTGGGTGAAATACTCAATACCAATTTTCAATACTTGTCCAAACATCTGAATAATATGGGGTTTGACGTCTTATATCAAACGACTATAGGTGATAATACACAAAGAATGAAACAAGCCGTAGAACAAGCTATGGAGCGTGCTGACCTTATTATTATCACCGGTGGCCTGGGCCCAACCCGCGGTGATATTACTAAAGATACGATAGTAGAAATCTGCGGTCTTGAGTGTTATCTTGATTTAGATACATGGGGAAGAATTGACGCTTTTTTTGCTAAAAAAGGTACCTGTACTCCTGCAAATAATGATAAACAGGCAATGATACCGGTTGGCGCAGAAATCCTGCAAAATGATGTAGGTACAGCTCCCGGACTATTTATCAGTCATAATGGTAAATATTTAGTATTACTGCCTGGTCCGCCCAGTGAGATGACTGATATCTGTGAAAAGCAGCTTTGGCCTTTATTAGAACAAAGGTTTGGCAATCAGGGAATCATTCTTTCCCGCACCCTGCATTTACGCGGTATCGGTGAATCTTTGACTGCAGAAAAAATTGATGACCTCATATTAGAACAATCTAATCCAACTATTGCTATTTATGCACGACATGGAGAAATTTTAATACGCCTTACTGCTAAAGCTGCCAAAAAGTACGAAGCTGATCATATGCTTGATCAGTACGAACAATTGATACGTAATAGATTGGAACAGTATATTTATGGCGTGGATGATGAATCATTGCCTGCTGTTTTAGGTAAAAAACTGCTCCAGAAAAATAAGACAATGGCTTTTGCTGAATCCTGTACAGGAGGACTGGCAAGCAGTCTGATAACTGATATTCCTGGCAGTTCCGAATATCTGCTTGGTTCTGCTGTTACTTATACCAATGAAATTAAAAATAAGCTGCTTAATGTACAGCTTGAGACTTTGCAGGAATTTGGCGCAGTCAGCCGCGAAACTGCCTGCGAAATGGCTGCTGGCGTACGTAAGCTTTTCGGTAGTGATTATGGCATAAGTATTACCGGAAATGCTGGCCCTGGCGGAAGTGAAAACAAACCCGTAGGCCTTGTATATATAGCAGTAGCAACTGATGAAGTTGTTTATTGCCAAGAACATTATTTTCACCACAGCAGGGTAGAAAATAAACTTAGAATTGCTTTAACAGCAATTTCCATGTTGCTAGATAAAATCAATCAAGAAAATGATTTGGAGGAATAAATTTAATGTCAAATACACAAAAAGAAAATTTCGGTGAATTACTGCTTGATAAAAAAATCGTTGCTGCTCTTACAGATATGGGATTTGAAGAGCCGTCTCCGATTCAGGCTGCTACCATTCCTTTGGTACTTGAAGGTAACGATATTATCGGGCAGGCACAAACCGGTACTGGTAAAACTGCCGCTTTCGGTATTCCGCTGGTACAAAGCATCACCGATCACCGTCATATTCAAGCTCTTATCATGACACCGACTCGCGAACTGGCTATCCAGGTTGCAGAGGAAGTAGGCAAAATAGGCAGAACTACACGTGTAAGAGCACTTCCTGTTTATGGCGGACAGCCTATTGAACGTCAGATTCGTGCATTGAAAAACAATGTACAAATCGTTATCGGTACTCCCGGCAGATTGATTGACCATATCAACAGACGTACTATCAAATTAGACCATATTAAATTCCTTGTACTTGATGAAGCAGATGAAATGCTGGATATGGGCTTTGTTGATGATATTGAAGAAATCATGAAAAATCTTCCTGCAGAACGTCAGACTTTGCTGTTCTCTGCAACCATGCCGCGCCCTATCCTCAGCCTTACTAAGAAATATATGAAAGCACCTAAATCTGTCACCATTACTAAAGAAGAATTGACAGTACCTCTGATTGAGCAATATTATTTTGAAACTAAAGACAAGGTTGAAGGTCTGTGCCGCTTACTGGATACCGAAATTGACGGCAAGCTGATTATCTTTTGCCGTACTAAAAAAGGTGTTGATGATCTTTCCATTGCACTTTCCAGCCGTGGTTATATGGCAGAAGGCTTACATGGTGATTTGAGCCAGAACCAGCGTGACAGAGTAATGAAAAAATTCCGTGAAGGCTCTGTAGATATTCTTATTGCTACTGATGTAGCAGCACGTGGTATTGACATTGATAATATTACTCATGTAGTAAATTTTGATATTCCTCAAGACCCTGAAAGTTATGTACACCGTATTGGCCGTACCGGACGTGCAGGTAATACCGGCGTAGCTATGACCTTTATCACCCCGCGTGAATTCCGTCAGCTGAAATTGATTGAACGTACTGCAAAAACTAAGATTGTACGCCGTCAGCTGCCTACTGCTGCCAATGTAATCGAACGTCAGCGTGAACAGATTATCAGCAAAATGCAGACTGTACTGGAGCTTAATAATTATCATGATTATATGCCTATCGCAGAAAGCCTGCTTGACGATTATTCTGCCGAAGAAGTTGCTGCTGCAGCTTTGAAACTGATGCAAGAAGGAATTAAAGCCTTGGAAGCTCCGCAGGACGATGAAATTGCTGCCGAGCTGAAAAATACCGGTGCCCGTCCCGGTATGGTACGTTTATTTATGAACATTGGCCGCAGCCAAAAAATAACTGTAAAAGATATCGTAAGTACTATCGCTATTGAAGCTGATATTCCTGCACGCGATGTTGGCTTAATCAATATTTACGATAAATTTACTTTCGTAGAAGTTCCTGAAGATGTAGCGGAAAAAGTTCTTGGCGCAATGCATAGAAACACCATCAAGGGTTATAAAATTAATGTAGAACCCGCACGTGTCCGCAGATAATTTACACACGATGTTTTGGAGATGATGCAATATGAAAGAAATATTGGGTAATCTTAAAGGTATCCGAAACTCCGTTATTGATGAATTAAAAACAATATATGATATAAAGCTGTCCTCCGGGCAGCTTTTAACAACTGAACTGGCTTTAAAGCTCGCTGATATTACAGAGTTTATCAATAGAGAAATATCCGTTTATATCAATCGCAGCGGTCAGGTTCTTAGTGTTGCTGTGGGCAGTAACGAAAGTGTTGAACTGCCTAATGCAGAAGGGCGCAGAAAAAGCAGCCGTTTGAATGGTATCAGATGTGTGCATACACACCCTAACGGCAATTCAGCTCTCAGTGGGGTTGATATTTCAGCACTCAAGAATAATCGCTTTGATGCAATGATTGCTATTGGCGTAACTTCACCTGATTATACTGCTTCGACAGTCAGCTTCGGCATGATTGTCGGTATTGACGAAAACGAACAGTTTATCACTGAAAGTTACTGTCCTATGCAGCTGTCTGAAACAGAAAATATCTATTTCCCTAATCTGGTTAATACTGTAGAAAGAATTCTTGATAAGCAATCAGACAGTACTGCACTGGCTAAGACTGCTGAAAGAGCTATTTTAGTCGGTATGGAATACAGTGGACTATTCGGCATTTCCGGCTGGAGTATCGAAGACTCTGTAGAAGAATTAAAGCAGCTCGCTGATACTGCTGGAGCTGTTGTTGTTGCCAAGTTTATTCAAAAGCGACCTAAACCAGACCCGGCATTTTTCATCGGTAAAGGTAAGGTGCAAGAACTTGCTTTATATGTTCAGCAGGAAAATATTGATTTATGTATTTTCGATGATGAGCTTTCTCCTGCGCAGCAACGTAATATCGAACAGGCAATGGGTATACGTGTCCTTGACCGTACTGCGCTTATACTTGATATCTTTGCTCAACGCGCTCATACAAACGAAGGTAAGCTGCAGGTAGAACTGGCTCAGCTGCAATACACTTTGCCTCGTATTATGGGCAAAGGTCTCAGTTTGTCACGTCTTGGCGGCGGTATAGGTACCCGTGGTCCTGGTGAAACAAAACTCGAAGTAGACCGCCGCAGAATCAGAGACCGTATCGCTTATCTGAAAGACTGCATCAGTAAGGTAAAGAGTGTTCGCACTCTGCATAGAGCAGGCAGAAATAAAGCCTCTGTACCTACTGTAAGTTTAGTGGGCTATACTAATGCCGGCAAATCAACTTTATTGAATAAACTGACTAATTCTGATATTTACGCGAAGGATCAGCTTTTTGCAACACTTGATCCTACCATGCGTCAGCTTAATCTGCCTGATAAACAGCAGGTTATTTTAACTGATACTGTTGGTTTTATCCAGCGTCTGCCGCATCAGCTTGTTGCAGCTTTCCAATCCACTTTGGAAGAGGTTATTGAATCGGATATTCTTTTACACGTTATAGATGTAAGTCATGAACTGTATCAGGAACAGAGCAAAGCTGTTTATCAGGTACTAAGTGAAATAGGTGTAAAAGATAAGACTATCATAACCGTATATAATAAAGTAGATAAGCTGCCTGAAGCAGATGGCCTTATTCATAGATTGGAACAAGAAGAAAACAGCATCTGTATTTCAGCAAAAAGTGGTTTTAACACAGATAAATTACTGGAATTAATCAGCGAAAATTTAAATCTGAAAGCCATCGAAGCTTATTTTATTATTCCTTACAGTGATTCTGATAAGGCTGCAAAATTGCATAATATTGGTACTGTACTGGAACAGGAATATCTTGCAGAAGGCACAAAATTAAAAGTACGCCTTGCTGCTGAATCTCTTAAAGAATTTGAAAATTATCTTAGCAAAGGTGAAGAAAATTGATTAATTATCAGCAAATAGAAGAAGAAGCACTGGCAGCAGTAGCTTTACAAAGCAAAAAATTAGAAGAAGCAGCTCTTTTCAATACTGAAAAAGTAGTTACTGCTTTTCGTAATAATATGGTTTCTGATTTTTACTTAAAACCTACTACTGGTTATGCTTATTCTGATGTTGGCCGTGACAAACTCGACCTTATCTATGCCGAAATTTTTAAAACAGAAGCAGCTCTTGTGCGTTCTCAATTTGTTTCCGGAACACATGCCTTAGCAGTTGCTTTATTAGGTAATCTGCGCGCTGGTGACGAGCTTATTGCAGTTACTGGTACTCCGTATGATACTATGCAGACCATTATCGGATATCCTGAAAAAACAGAAGGGTCTTTAGTAGATTTAGGCATAGAATACAAAGAAATTCCTATGACAGGTGATCATGTTAATTTAGATGCAGTAAAGAAAGCTGTTACTGCTAAAACAAAAATGATTCACATTCAGCGTTCCTGCGGTTACAGCAGCATGCGCAAGACTATTGACGTTGCAGAAATAGGCCGTATTTGCCAGGCTGCTAAAGAAGCTAATCCTAATGTTATCTGCTTTGTAGATAATTGCTACGGCGAATTTATCGAAAAACAGGAACCAACAGAAGTTGGTGCTGATTTAATGGCTGGCTCTTTGATAAAAAATCTTGGCGGCGGTTTTGCACCTACCGGTGGCTACATAGTTGGACGTCAGGACTTAGTAGAAAAAGCTTCCTACAGGCTTACTGCACCTGGCTTAGGCGGAGAAATGGGGGCTACCCTGGGTGATACAGCCCGCGAATTCTATCAGGGTCTTTTTATGGCACCGCATATAGTTCTTCAAGCAGTTAAAACTTCCATTTTTGCTGCATCCGTTTTCAAAAGCTTAGGATATGCGGTTAAACCGCAGCCGGAAGATCCTCGCAGTGATATTATTCAAGCAATTACACTGGAAACCAGAAAACGACTGTGTGACTTCTGCGTAGCAATTCAAAGCAATTCGCCTGTAGATGCTCATGTTGAACCTGTACCTTCGCCGCTTCCTGGTTATCAAGATGAAATAATTATGGCTGCAGGTACTTTTGTTCAGGGTGCATCTATAGAATTAAGTGCAGACGGTCCCTGCAGAGAGCCTTTCAATGTCTTTTTCCAGGGCGGTTTAACCTTCGAGCATGGCAGACTTGCAATTATGGCTGCTGCTAAAAGAGTAGGTAGCCGCAATGAGTGATGAACATGCACTGTCAAAAGAAAAAATCACTAAAATCATAGTTGATAATTACAGTAAAAATGCCTTTGTTTCTTTATGCGGTATAGAATTTACTGATATTGAATGCGGCAAAGCTGTCTTAACTATGAAAATAGACAGCAGCAAGCATACTAATATGTATTCTGTTGTTCATGGCGGTGCTTTGGCAGCCTTAGCTGATACTGCTCTTGGTACAGCTTGTGCTACAACAGGTGCCCGCATTGTTACTATTGATTATTCTATAAATTTCCTGAAAAACATTAAAGCAGGGGATACTGCAAAATCTGTTGCAACAGTTCTTCAACGTGGCCATAAAGTTATTGTAGTTGAAGTAAATACTTATGACAGTAATGGTACCTTGCTTACTAAATTGCAAGGTACTGCATACATCATAGGAAGTTTTGAAAATATACCAGAAAAATGGTAAGAAAAAACCCTACTATTAAAAATAGTAGGGTTTTAATATTATTCTAATATTATTATGACATCACAATGATATTATTATAACATTCTGAATACAGAAATTACTTTACCTAATACCTGAATATTATCTGTTCCTATAATAGGCTCATATTTGTCATTTTCAGGCTGTAAACGTACTGAACGAAGTTCTCTGAAATAACGTTTAACAGTAGTTGTTTCGTTATCAATCAAAGCAATAACAATATCACCATTATTAGCAAAATTTTGCTTTCTGGCAATTATATAATCATGATCAAGAATACCGGCATTAATCATACTGTCACCAGTAACAGACAGCATGAAAACATCTTCATCACAGCCAATCAAATCACGGGGAATAGGATATGTCTCTTCAATATTTTCAACAGCCAAAATAGGTTGTCCTGCTGTAACTCTGCCAACTAATGGCACCGGAACAACAATCTTATTACGCCAAGCATCATTCTCAGACATCAGCTCCAAAGCTCTTGGTTTGGCCGCATCACGTACTAAGAAACCATATTCCTGCAAACGTTTTAAATGGTTATGCACACTGGCGCTGGAAGATAAACCAACTGCAGCACCAATTTCACGAACTGCCGGCGGATATCCTTTGGCATTTATAAAATCACGTACAAAATCCAATATTTTTTTCTGACGCTCAGATAACATATCTTCTGTATAATTACCGTCAAAATCAGGGGGTAAAGCTTTGCGTCGACCCATGATTTAAATCCTCCAATCATAATGTACTTATTTATTATATTATAGCAAATATTAAGTACATGGTCAAACAGGTGTTTAGGATAAAAAATAATAATATTTTACGTCCGATAATATATATTATGTAAAATTTCTTTACGTTACATCCAAATAAATTATAGACCTATAATAATTTTATAGGCCTATTAAAGCATTTTTTTATTCATGTAAGTAAATTTTTTAAATTAAAATTTCCAGCTATTTTTTAACTGCTGCATATCCAACTCAGTATCAAATGTACTTTGTTTCATATGCATAACAAAACCAACTTTATTATCTGCCGCACAGCTTAATTGCAGTAATGTGTCAAAAGGATACTCGTTGTAGATAGATACATTACTGTCTACAGATATCGTTGCAGTGTTTTTATCACATTGCACCTGATATTGGTAATCCCTTAAAGTAAAATAATCATTATTATAACTTTGCAGTCGTTTGAGAGAATAATCCAGGAAAGCTTCAAGTTCCAGTTTAGCTGCCTGGGGTTCTATAACAAATTCTGCCCAATCATTGCTTTTACTCTGGAAAGATACTGTAAGTAAAAGTTCTCCCAAATTAGCAGTGAACTCTCGGCCCCACTGTTCTCTGTTTTGCAGCAATTGACTTGTATCAATTTTATCAGAAAGAATTTCCTGCTTACTAACCTTTATATCTTCTATAGCAGAAGCAAGTTCAGTATCTTTTTTAGTTATTTCTGCTAACTGTTGGATAGCCTTTATCGGCATAGCTGCAGTAAAACAGCCTTGATCACCATTATCATGATAATTTACCTGAGTAAAAATCCAATCAGCAGGTATTTCCGTTGTTTTTTGTAAAATTTTATCGTGATATTGTAATTTTACAACGGATTCTTTAGGTTGAAATGTCTTGAAAGATTTTAAAAATCTGAGATGTGTTTTCCAATTATCCTGTACTACTTCAGCAGCTGGAGCAGTCTTCTGCTCTAATAAATCCTCACTGTCAGAAAATCTAACAATATAAAGTCTATCATTATCTGACAGTAATGAAAAATACATTTCTGGTTTTTTATCATTGGCAGCATAACATAAGGTAATAACTTTGCGTTTACCTAATTTATCAATCCTTATAGTTGGCTCACGATTTTCTATATCCGCTCCCAGAAGCACATTATAACCATCTTTTTTAGCATCAACAATATCTAACAAAGCAACAGGTATCGTTTGCAGACTTAGCTCGGAGCGCTGCAGTAAGGATAGTTTATCATATTCATGATTAAAGGCTTCCGTAGAAAATTTAAAACCAGTTAGTGCTTCTACTTCAGCAGCAGAAAAGGTATCAACAGCAATAAAATTCTGGTCTTTATCAGCAAAGCCATACATACTGCTGCTTTTCATTACAAGATCAGGCTTACGGTCATTAATACTGTAACCAGCTGCATTATCATTGTACGCAAATGCCGGTACAGTAGTAAAAAGAGCAATTGATAGAGCACAAACAGCAGCTTTTCTCATAATTACATCACTCTTTCATTGATAAACATATTATTTATTTACAACAACATTTACCATAACACCGCTGTCAAGATTGCAGGCATTAGCTTCATCGGTGTCAATATGGATTTCGTCTGCATGCTTTTCTCCGGCACGAACAAGCACATTATGCAAAGTTAAAGCACGTTCACCAGTTGTTTCCAAATCAACAATATCTCCATCCTTTAAACCATATTTTTCAGCAGTTTCAGGATAAAGATGAATGTGACGGGCAGCAACAATAATGCCTTCTTCAAGTTCCATTTCACCGGCAGGACCAATCAGTTTACCGCCTGCAGAGCCTTTGATATCACCACTGTTACGGATAGGTGCTTCAAGACCCATCTTTCTTGCGTCAGTAAGTGCCAGTTCAATCTGGGTTTCCGGACGCAAAGGACCGATAATACGCAATTTCATTTCACCTTTAGCAGTAACTAATTTAATTTGCTCTTCAGAAGCATACTGTCCAGGCTGACCAATCATCTTTTTAGGATGCAGTTCACTGCCTTCACCAAATAAAATATCCATATGTTCACGGCACAGATGCGCATGACGTGCAGATACGCCTAATACTAACGGAAACTTCATTTTATCACCTCATAAATCATTATTTCTACTGTAAATTATAGCTTAATATACATCTAAAGTCATCTTATCTTAGTATGTTTTACATAATTTTAGCTGTAAATTCACAAAATGGTAAAAATTAACAGTTCAACAGCATTTTTCATGCTGTCAAACTGTTAATATAGATATCATTAATATAACATTACATTATTTAAGCAGTAATTTCTGAGCACGCAGATTTGCTTCTGCGTAAATTTTCTCTTCGTCAAACAATGTCATACTGCCGTTTTGCAAAACAACTTTACCATTAACAATAACGGTATCAGCATCACTGCTATTAGCAGCATAAACAAGTAAAGACAGCTTGTTATGTCTGGGATACCAGTATGGTTTATGCATATTCCAAAGTACAATATCAGCCTGCTGTCCAACACTGAGCTTGCCGAGCTCGTCAAAACCCAATACTTTGGCACCATTCACAGTTGCCATATCCCAGGCTTGTGCAGCAGGAACTGCTAAAGGATTCAATGTAGTGGTTTTATGCAGCATAGCAGCTGCACGGCATTCTTCCAGCATATCAAGATCATTGTTGCTGGAAGCTCCATCAGTACCCAAACCAACACAAATACCCTTTTCCAGCATACTTACTACAGGTGCAATACCACTGGCCAGCTTTAAATTACTTTGCGGATTATGAGCAACGCGCACATTCTTTGCCGCCATAATATCCATGTCATCTTCAGTCAGATAAACACAGTGAGCTGCAATTGTTCCCTGCTCAAACATTCCTAACTGATCCATGAGCTTAATAGGTGTTACACCATGCTCTTTAATGCAGTTTTCAACTTCACCTTTAGTTTCACAAAGATGCATTTGAATTTCTGCATTGTTAGCCTGAGCTGCTTCTATTACCTGCTGCAGATATTCAACTGGGCAGGTATAAGGAGCATGAGGACCGTAAGTAATACGAATACGTCCATTATCGTATCCTTGCCAGTCTTTCACTAACTGGGTATTTTCTGCCAGCTTGTCATCCTTATCAGGTGCCAAGCCAATCAATCCACGGGATAAATTGGCACGAATACCAGTTTCCGAAACAGCTCTTGCCACATCATCCATAAAGCAATACATATCAGCAAAGCAGGTAGTACCGCTTTTCAGCATTTCAGCAATACCCAGCATTGCGCCCCAATAAATGTCTTTGGCATTCATTTTAGCTTCGATGGGCCAGATTTTATTTTCCAGCCAGTCCATCAAAGCCATATCATCAGCATAGCTGCGCAACAAAGTCATAGATACATGACCATGAGTATTAACCATACCAGCAGTAGCCAACATACCTTTTCCGTCAATAACCTCATCAGCAGCAAAGCTATCCGGCAAATCTTTACCTATGTAACTGATTTTACCGTCTTCAACAGCAATAACATTTGCTTCTCCGTTTGGAGTGTCAAGAAGCTCAATATTTTTTAGTAGTAATTTGCTCATCCTTCTTCTCCCATCTGGCGTTTGGAATAATGTTTATTGTAAAATTCGTGCATAATTGCAATATCATTTTCAGGGAGTTCCACAGCACCGCCGCAGCTCTGACAAATAATAGCAATCTGAGCTGCCTTCTCCAGTACTTCAGCAACAATCAGTGCATCATCCAAAGATTTACCCCAGCAGACAGCACCATGATTTGCCAAAAGTACAGCTTTGCGTCCATTCAAAGCCTTTACAGCATTATCAGCCAGCTGCTGTGTTCCTGGCAAAGCATACTCAGCACAGTTCACACTTCCACCAATTATCTGCACAATATCTTCAATAATCGGCGGTATAGATTTACGCATAGCAGCCAAAGCACTGGCATAAATACTGTGCGTATGAATTACCGCCTGAGCCTCAGGACAGGCTGAATAAATAGCAGCATGCAGTTTACTTTCAGAAGAAGGCACATACCTGCCCCAGACAGTATTACACTGATTATCAATAATAACTATATCGTCCTCAGTAAGTCCAGCATATCCTTTGCCGGAGGGAGTTACAGCATAAATACTCTCACCTATTTTACAACTGATGTTTCCCCATGATCCGGCTACCAGATGCTTTTCTATTAACAGCTTGCCTGTTGCAACAATACTGCTGCAAGCCAATTTATCCCTATCCTGTAAACTATACATAATTATTCCTGCTCCAGATATGCCTGTTGTTCCGGTGTGAGTTTGTCAATACCAGCACCCATAGCTTCAAGCTTCAGTGCTGCTACTTCAGTATTAAGTTCTTCCGGCAGAACATAAAGTTTATTTTCCATGCTGCCTTTATGTTCCAGCAAATATTTCATTGCCAAAAATTGCATAGCAAAAGATAAGTCCATAACTTCAATAGGATGACCATCACCGCAAGCGAGGTTTACAAGGCGACCCTCGCCTAACAGGTTAAGTTTACGTCCGTCAGCCATAGTGTAAGTCATGATGTTTTTACGTACTTCGTACGGAGGAATAACAGAAAGTTCTTCCAAATGATGCTTATTAACTTCAACATCGAAGTGTCCTGCGTTAGACAATACAGCACCATCTTTCATTACCTGCATATGCTCTTTGGTAATAACATCTTTGCAGCCAGTTACAGTTACAAAAATATCACCATATTTAGCAGCTTCTGCCATAGGCATAACTCTGAAACCATCAAAGACAGCTTCAATACCCTTAATCGGGTCAATTTCAGTTACGATAACATTAGCACCCATGCCTTTAGCACGCATAGCAACGCCTTTGCCGCACCAGCCATAACCAGCAACAACTACGGTTTTGCCAGCAACGGACAAATTAGTTGTTCTCATAATACCATCCCAAGAGGATTGACCGGTACCGTAACGGTTATCAAACAAATATTTGCAGTATGCATCGTTAACCGCAATCATCGGGAAAGCCAGATGACCTGCTTTGGAGAGCGCTTTCAGACGATGTACACCGGTAGTTGTTTCTTCACTGCCGCCGATAAGCTTGCCAATAAGGTCTTTTCTTTCGCCATGCAGCATATTTACCAAATCGCCGCCATCGTCAATAATCAAATCAGGTTCAATTTCCAGCGCTTTACGAAGATATGTATCATATTCTTCATTAGTGCAGGCATGAGTAGCAAATACTGTAATACCGCTATCTACAAGTGCAGCAGCAACATCATCTTGAGTAGAGAGAGGATTGCTGCCGGTAACAACTACATTAGCACCTGCATTCTTCAATACCTGTGCTAAATAAGCAGTTTTTGCTTCCAGATGGATGGTAACAACCATGTTGATACCTTTAAAAATCTGCTCTTTGCTGTACTTTTCATTCAAAATATTTAAAAGCGGCATATACTCTTTAACCCAGGCAATCTTTTGTTTGCCTGATGCGGCTAAATTGATATCTTTAATCATGCTTTCCATGAATCAGTTTTCCTCCTCAAGATGTTTCTGCAATAATTTTATATTTTCTGTATAAGGCGCTTTAACAACGCCATATTCCGTTATTATGCCCGTAATAAGCTCAGACGGAGTAACATCGAAGGCCGGATTAAAGATTCCTGCTTTCGACGGTACTGTTTTTTCCTGGCCGAAGCCTCTAACCTCCCAAGCTCCGCGTTCCTCAATAGGTATACTGCTGCCATCAGCAAGTGTAAAATCAAAAGTGCTTAACGGCGCTGCTATATAAAACGGAATATTATGCGCTTTAGCAGCCAAGGCTACACCGTAAGTACCGATTTTATTTGCCGTATCACCATTTGCAGCAATACGGTCTGCACCCACAACAACAGCATTGATACCTTTTGTTTTCATCGTCCAGGCAGCCATGCCATCGGTTATAACAGTAACGGGAATATTATCTTCAGACAATTCATAAGCTGTTAAACGTGCACCTTGCAATAAAGGTCTGGTTTCGTCGGCATATACCATCTGCAGCTTACCAAGGCTATAAGCCGCACGAACAACGCCCAAGGCAGTTCCCCAGCCGCATGTTGCTAGTGCTCCGGCATTGCAATGTGTCAGGACAACGGCGTTGTCAGGCAGTATTTCCGCACCATAGCATCCTATTTTCTTATTTATTGCTATATCATTTTTATAAATGTCTACAGCAAGCTGTTCCAGCTTCTCAATAATTTTAGCAGGCGCAGTCAGCTCTTCTGTCAACTTGGCAGCAAGGCTGTATATCTTTTCTGCTCCCCACTGCAGATTTACTGCTGTGGGACGTGCACTGATTAAATCATCCTTTATCTTAGTCAAGGCACCTAAAAAATCAGGACGATTGGCAGCTTCCTTCGCCCCTAAAACCATAGCAAAAGCTGCAGCAGCACCAATAGCAGGCGCTCCTCTAACTTCCAGTTTCTTGATTGCTTCTTTAACACGTTTATAGTCTTCACAGGAAATCAAGGCACTTTCCTGCGGTAATTTTGTCTGATCTAATAATATAAGCTTACCATTTTCCCAGTGCATGGTTTCGGTCATAACAACACTTCCCTACAGTTTGAATCCACCAAATTCCGCCATACAGTTACGGCAGCCGCATTCAGTATGAACAGGGCCATCATAAGCAATAAAAGCAGAAATAAGTTTTTCCATATTAGTAATGCTGCGCTGCATTTCTTCTACTACTTCACTATGTGAAAGCGGAGTTGGAGAAATCCCTGCAGCCATGTTAGTAACAATAGAGCAATTTGTATAGCACATTTCTGCTTCACGAGCTAACAAAGATTCAGGCATATTAGTCATGCCTACCAAATCTCCGCCTAACTGTGCAAACATTTTGATTTCAGCCGCTGTTTCAAAACGCGGACCTTCTGTGCATACATATGTACCATGCTCATGAAAAACAATATCAGTATTTTTCAGGCAGTTAATAACCTTTTCACGCAATACAGGACAATATGGATTTGTAAAATCCACATGTGCTACACCACGCTCAGGTGTATCGTAAAAAGTATTTATACGGCTTTTAGTAAAGTCTAGTACTTGGTCACATACTACAAAATGGCCTGCTTTCATCTCTTTATTAAGAGAACCAACAGCAGTAGTAGCAAATATTTCCTCGACACCTAAACTTTTTAAAGCCCAAATATTGGCACGATAATTTACTTTATGCGGCGGAGTTTTATGTCCCACACCATGACGAGTAATAAATACCACCATATTACCGGACATTTCTCCAATATTGCACAAAGCAGGTCCATAAGGAGTCTGAACTATCCTGCTTTCAAATCCACTTAACGCTTCCGGGCTGTAAATACCGGTACCGCCAATAATGGCAATTTTACGCATTACGTCTTACCTCCTCAGAAAAATTAAGTTTATCTATAATAGGCAGCAAATCCAACATATTATCAAGAACAAAATCCGGCTTGCCTTCCTGCAGCATAACCTGCCACTCAAAAGAAGTATAACGGACAGCGGCAGTCAAGGCTCCTGCACGCTTGCCACTCTGCAAATCATAGGGACTATCCCCTACACATATACATTCCTGAGGCAGCAAATCAAGCATTTTACAAGCTTTTAGCATTGGTTCTGGATGGGGCTTATTATTTTCTGTATCATCACAGCCAACAACAGCGGAAATAAATGCCTCAAGGCCGCAGCATTTTAATCCTCTGTTTGCCATTGGTGATTTTTTAGAAGTAACAACAGCCATCTTAATACCATCAGTATGCAAAGCAGCCAAGGCATCTGCTACACCACTGATAGATTTAATCATTTCATCATGATGCTCAAGATTAAACTGTCGATAAACCGCACGCATATCTGTAATCATATCAGGAGAAGGTGCATACATGGCCATGGCATCTGCCAGCGGCAGTCCAAAAGTCTTAATAATCTCTTCTCTTGGCACACGCCTTTTCAAAAAGCGTGTAAACGTGTGGTCAAACGCAGCTAAAATTAAATCTGTAGTATTAGCCAGCGTTCCATCAAAATCAAATAATATTCCCTTAATAGGCATGGATTCTTCCTTTACCAGTTAAACTTTATCTAATATATCATACCATAAAATTACCTTATATCCAAATTTTTCCTCAAGAATTGTTACTTACGCAAAAGAAAAAGACACCGAATTATATTCGGTGTCTTAAATTTATTAACTTACTTTGACTGCTTTTTAACGAATGCTACTTGTTTAGGACCTACTTTTGCAGCATCCTCCGGAATCAATGCGTCATCAAAATTAATTCCTCTGGTATGAGCTGTATGACTCCACTCATGATCATTACGATGAATAAAACCAAGTGCGGTTATAGGTACCCAGCTGTAAATAAATATGGGGTATAAAAGCAAATAGCACCAAGATTTAAAAGAAGCGCGAATCTTAAACAAAACAGCCATTGGGAAAATATATTGGCCAAAACCTATTAAAGTCCAAACCTCCAAAGGCAACACTCTGTATAAGATATTATCATAAAACGGTACAAATTCGTAAATGTAGCTGCACAGCAGGAAGAACGTAGAAATCAGCAGAAAATACGGCTGGAACAAGTTCACCATACAATCAAGTACAACGATATTACGCTCTTTAATAGCCTTTTTCAGCATCGGCCCTAAATATCTGTTAGCAACATCAAAATGTCCCTGCGCCCAACGCTTACGTTGATTCCACGCAGCTTTAAAGGTAAGCGGTTTTTCGTCATAAATAATGGCATCATGTGCCCAAGTCGTAGGAATATTTTCCATAATAGCTTTCATGGTAAATTCCATATCTTCTGTCAGACAGGTAGCACCCCAGCCATAACGTTTCAGAATTTCTGAGTCAATGCACATACCTGTACCGCCCAGACAGCTGGACAAACCAATATTGTATTTTGCAAGATGCCATACATGGTTTACAACCCAGAAAGAAATAGAAAACACACCGGAAATCCAAGTATCATTAGGATTTTTGGAATCAAGGTAACCCTGAATCAGACGTTCACCATTGCAAAGGCGGCTGTTCATTTCACGCAGGAAATTAGGATGAACAAGATTGTCAGCATCAAAAACGCAAACAGCATCATACTGTCGCTCCATCTTAAAGAGTCTGTTGAACATCCAGTCCATAGCGTAGCCTTTGCCTTTGCCTGTTTCACTAAAACGCTCATGAACAATAGCACCGGCATCGCGCGCTACCTGCGCAGTATTATCAGAACAGTTATCTGCTACTACAAAGATATCATACAGTTCATCAGAGTAATTGAGTCTTTTTAAGTTATCTACCAGCGGCGCAATTACCTTATCTTCATTATGTGCACAGACAACAAGTGCAAAAGTTTTCTTTTCATCATAAATCTTTACTTCTTTTTTCTTACCGAACAGACCAAACCAGGAAATCACGAAATAATATACAGTAAAAAAAATGATTAACAACTGCAAAGGTATCATGATTATATCAAAATACGTATTCATTGATTAACTCCTCTGTTTCATTATTTTAATTATCTGTAATTATTTTCGTAAAACAAGTACATAAAAATAATTGATAATACCAGCAACAGTGTAAGTAAACATAAGGATAAAAGGCCATGCCGCAGGACGTTCATAAATCATATAAGCGCCAATAACTAAAGCCACAACTACCGGCACAGCAAACATAGGATTGCCCTTACCTTTAAAATCCGGGAATTTTACGTTACTGTACATAATAACTGCAATAACGAAAGTCATTACAGCAACCATCATAGGTGAAAAAGTATAACCAGATAAAACGTAAGTTGCCAAACAGCAGGCGCCTGCAGGAATAGGCATACCTTGGAAATAGCCTTTGACGGTAGCAGCATTAACATTGAAACGCGCAAGTCTCATAGCACCGCCAATAGTAAAGAAAGCTGCAATAATCTGACCAGCAAGGCCAAGTTCTGTCATGCCGTAATGATAAATCATAATAGCAGGGGCGACACCAAAAGAACCAAGATCGCAAAGTGAATCAAGCTCTTTACCAAAATCACCGCTGACTCCCAGTAAACGAGCAGCTCTTCCGTCCATGGAATCTGCCAGTACTGCTAAAATGATGAAAACTGCTGCATAGAAAAAATCATGTTCAAAAGTTTTAAAAATAGATAAAACACCAAATATCAAACTGATAGAACTAATACTATTCGGAACTATACGACGATAATTCATTACTGTTTAATCCTCCCCATAACGGTAACGCCGCCTACAACGGTATCGCCTTTCTTAACAGTTATCTCAACATTTTTCGGAACTACCAGTTCAGTACTGGAGCCAAATTTTATCATACCATAGCATTCACCCTGCTGCATCTGATGGCCCAAGGTAACCCAGGACACGATGCGGCGGGCTAAAAGTCCTGCAACCTGTGTTACCAGGATGCGCATTCTGCCATTATCCAAACCAATAGCATGTCTTTCATTTTCAAAAGAAGCAGATTTCTTATACGCAGGAACAAACTGTCCGCAGGTATAACGCTGATATTTAATTTCACCATCAATAGGACTGCGATTTACATGTACATTAAATACAGATAAAAATACAGTAACTTTAGTTGCAGGCTCATTAAGATATTCATCATCAAAAATATCTTCTACAGCCATAACGGTACCATCTGCCGGTGAATATAAAATATTAGGATCATATGGCATAGACCTGGAAGGATTCCTGAAGAAGTATATAAAGAATACTGCCAGCACTCCGGGAATAATAGCTGCTGAAACTCCAAAAAAGTAAAAAACAATCAAAGTAAGAATTACAGCTGCAATAATAAATGGATACCCATCTTTTACGATTACCATAATAATCCTCTCTTTCATTTATCTTTTATTGTATTTTTATATAAGCTTAAATAAAATCATAAAAAATAGTGTGACAAAACACAGATTTCATCACACTATTATAATACACTAAATTATTTTTGTCTATTTATCCGTAAAATTATTTCTTGCAAAATATTACCTTTAAAACAAATTTAGGCAAAGCCAACATACGCATAAACCTGCTGGGCTGTTTATAAAGACGGAAGGCCCATTCCAGAGATGCTTCCTGCATCCATTTCGGCGCACGCTCCATTTTGCCCGCCAAAACATCAAAGCTGCCGCCAATACCCATCAAAACTCGTGGTTTCAGCTGCTTACGATATTTTACCAGCCACTTTTCCTGTTTAGGCGCACCCAAAGCTACAAAAAGCATATCAGGAGCAGCATCATTGATTTCCTTAATGATAGCCTCTTCTTCCGCTTCGGTAAAATATCCATTACGACAGCCAACTATCTGAACACCGGGATAAAGCTCTTCTGCTTTATTTTTAGCTGCTTCAGCAACACCAGGCGCTCCACCGAAAAAATATGCTTTATAGCCTTTATCAGCAGAAAGCTTGAGCAGCTGGTTATACAAATCGAAACCGGCTACGCGTTCCGGAACTTCGTTGCCAAGATATCGGCCGGCCCACACTGCACCTGCACCGTCAGGAAGCACTAAATCAGCTTGCTCAGATACAATATTATTATATTTCTTGTCCTGCTGGCACATCATAATGATTTCTGCGTTAGCAGTAACCACAAAAGCCTGTTCTTTTTTCTGCAGTTTCTCTTCTAAAACTGCAACAGACTCGTTCATAGTCAAAGGATGTACAGGCACACCTAAAATTTTAACAGGCTTTTTTATCTGCATTAGTCTATCTTCCCTCACTGAATATATACATTTAATAAATCGCTTTGCTTATCTACACACAGGTATTTGTATACCGGACGTCCCACACTGCCTCTGTGCAAATCAAGCTTCAGCAAATGAAGCGTTTTTAAAAATTCAAGATATTTACGTATTGAAACTCTGGAAATACCTACTTTAGCAGATACTTCCTCCGTGGTAAACATGCCGTCAAAAGTAACGATACAATCCCATACAGTAGAAAGTGTATGCTTATCAAGGCCTTTAGGCAATGCTACGATAGCTTCCTTTTCATGTTTGATAATAGTCTTATCAAGTTCAGACTGTTTGAGCACATCCTGATTTTCCACGATATGATAACGCTTCTGATAATTACTCAAGGCCAAATTAAATCTTTCAAACTCAAAAGGTTTAATAATATAGTCTACTGCACCCAGTCTTAAAGCCTGCTTGATTTTGTCTTTATCATTTGCTGCAGAAACAATAATGACGTCTACGTCATATTTGGATTCACGGATTTTTTCCAGCATCTGCAAACCGTCCATAAAAGGCATAAATACATCTAAAATGAGCAAATCATATTCTTTAGTCTGTAAAAGCTTTAAGGCCTCATCACCACTGCGGGCAATGTCACATAATTGAAATCCCTTAATCTGACTTAGATAATGTTCATGCAGTTGGGCTACCATCGGGTCATCTTCGACAACTAAAACATTAATCATTTGCTTCACCATCCTTTTTTATTGGCAGTCTGACAGTAAAAGTAGTTCCTTCTCCCGGAGCAGATTCTACAGTAATTGTACCATCAAGATTATCAATACTCTGCTTTACAAGATATAAGCCAAAGCCATGACACTCACCTTTACTGGAATATCCGCGTTTGAAAATATTCTCACGCACTTCTTCGGTCATACCTGGGCCGGAATCTTCTACTACGATAACTATTTCCTTATCAAAATCCAAAATAGTAAGATTGACAATACGTTCACCCTGAAACTTTTTCAGTACATCAAACGCATTTTCAACAATATTACCAATAATCAGTACTAAATCATGTACTGACGGTACTTCTAAATCACAATGAATTTCACTTTCATCAGAAAGAGAAAAATCAATCTGCAATTCACGGCTGCGGCTAATCTTACCTAAAATAAAGCCAGCTAAGGTAATATCCTTAAGCCTGGTTACTACATACGCTACTTCCGATTGCCTGTTATAAGCAATCTCCTGAGTATATTTTTTCAGCTCGTCATAAGCTTTCATATCAATCAGTCCCATAATTACATGCATTTTATTCATAAATTCATGGGTCTGAGCTCTTAAAGCTGTAGCATAATTTTTAAAACCAGTAAGCTGATTGGCCATCTCTTCAACCACAGATTTCTTTCTGAACGTAACAACAGCACCAAGGATATTTTTATCTAAAAGTAAAGGTACAGCAGTAACAATAAATACAGTATTACCTATTTTTGTACCTGCATCAGACAAAACCTTACCATTTTTAATAATATCATCAAAATTGATTTTGTTCAAAACCTCTTTGGCTTTCTTGCCTACCAGCTGCTCTGTATCAGCAATAGAGGCTTCTGCCAAAAGATTTTTCGCTTCGGTATTAGCCAAAGTTATAATTCCCTGGTTATTAACGTCAATAACGCCCTCGCGTACAGAATTAAGTAAAACGTTACGTTCCTGCAATAATGCCGCAATTTCCTCTGGCTCCAAACCAAAAAGTACTTTTTTAATATGCTGCGCCAGGTACATAGCACCGGCAATACCTATCAAGAGACCAATTAAAGTCATAAATAACAGGAATAGAACTGAATCCATTGTCGAATTATTAAAGATGTTATCAGAATAACCAGTTACAACATAACCAATTGTCTGATTATTTTTATCTTTAATAAAACCAAGTGCCTTATTAGGCATATTATAATTTTCCTGCCAGCTTATGCTTTCATCAGAAGCATACTTCTGAACTATCTCCTGAGCACTTTTGCGAAAGTTTTCCAGCTTGCCGGGATTATACAGAACACGCAGATTATGATGCTTGTCAAAAATCGCCACACTGGCTTCATCTGAATTATCTACATCATTAACGTAATCCTGCATCATCTGATCTACTTCATCATCCGGTAAATCATTAGCCAGCATTAATCCCTTATGGATTTCAGGAGAATTACACAAAATCGTCGTAATACTTACAGCATTAATACTGATACGGTCGTAGATAACCTTAGCTACACGGATTGTAGTAAACACAGAAGTTGGTACTAACGCCACGCAAACTACCAGAGTAATAAGCAAGACTATTTTCTGTGACAAGGAAAAGAATTTTGAACGTTTTTGATATGATGCTACTGTATTTTTATATGTTTCATCATTATGAAGATTAAATTTTTGCAACATCGGCCGGCACCGTCAGGAACTGTATGCCGGGGTTACGTTCCAAAATCCAGTTCAGCGACCATTCATTATTCACCAGGATAACAGGACGGTCTTTCTTATCATATACCAGCATACCATTGTCCAATCCTTTAATATTGTCAATAAGCTTTTTATCCTCAGTGTAAACCCAGCGTGCCACAGAATAAGGCAGCTGATTCATTAAAAGCTGTGCACTGTATTCGTTCAGCAGTCTGTATTCCAATACTTCCAGCTGCAGTACACCAACAACGCCTACTACGTAACACTCCAGGCCTACGCCCTTCTGTTCAAAGACCTGAATAGCGCCTTCCTGGGAAAGCTGCATAATACCTTTTTCAAACTGTTTGCGTTTTAAAGAATCTTTGGGCTGCACACGGGCAAAAATTTCCGGTGGGAATACCGGGAAATCTTCAAACTGCAATTTAAGACTGCTGTCGCTTAAAGAATCGCCGATACCGAAAATACCAGGATCAAAAACACCGATAATATCGCCAGGATAAGCTTTTTCTACAATAGTTCTTTCCTGCGCCAAAAACTGCTGCGGCTGTGTCAGCTTAATCATCTTATTGGATTGCTTATGATAAACGCTCATGCCTTTTTCAAAAACACCTGAGCAGATTCTCATAAACGAAATTCTATCGCGGTGAGCTGGATTCATATTAGCCTGAATCTTAAAGACAAAGGCAGAAAAAGCTTCATTAGACGGATCTATCAGCTCGCCATTCTGCAATGTACGCGGCTGCGGTTTCGGTGAAAGCTCCAGGAATTTTTCCAAAAAGCTTTGTACACCGAAGTTTGTCATGGCACTGCCGAAGAACATAGGTGTAAGTTCACCGGCATTAACCTTTTCCATGTCGAACTCGTCACCGGCCAAATCTAACAGCTCAATATCATTGCAGAGATTTTCATACAATTCATCGCCCAGCATTTCCTTGATTTTAGGATCATCAAGAGAACCAGTAGTAGATTTCAGCTGTTTTGCACCGTGGCTGGTATCATCTTCAAAAAGCTCAATAGTATTTTTTAATCTGTCATAAACACCTTTATAGTGTCCATCAATACCGATAGGCCAGTTTACGGGAAAGGCTCTGATGCCCAATACTTTTTCCAGTTCATCCATTAAATCAAACGGGTTTCTGCCATAACGGTCAAGTTTATTGATAAAAGTAAAAATAGGCAGTTTACGTCTATGGCATACCCAGAAGAGCTTTTTAGTCTGTGGTTCTACACCTTTCGCAGCATCAATCAGCATAACTGCACTGTCTGCTGCCATCAAAGTTCTGTACGTATCTTCAGAAAAGTCCTGGTGACCAGGGGTATCCAGGATATTTACCCTGTAGCCATCATAATCAAACTGCAGTACGGAAGAAGTAACCGAAATACCACGCTGCTTTTCTATTTCCATCCAGTCAGAAACAGCATGTTTATTACTTTTTCTTGCCTTAACAGAACCTGCCAAGTGTATTGCTCCACCATATAACAGCAGTTTTTCTGTCAAAGTAGTTTTACCAGCGTCAGGGTGTGAAATAATGGCAAATGTTCTTCTTTTTTCAATCTTCTCTAATAAATCCTGCATGTGTTCCCCCTGTTATTCTTCAGTATTCTGTGCTTCATAAATTCTGTACGCATCAACAATCTGCTGCTTAACATAATCAGGCACCGGTTTTTCCGTTTCCAGTTCACCGCGCATATTAAAGCGGAAAGCAATATTTTCATATTTATCTCCTGCATATGTTTCGCAGCTAAAGGTAGTACGCATAAACTCATCTTTAAAGGTACAATCTTTCAGATAATGAGATTTACGTTCCTTATCCCATTCAGCATAAACAGCATAAAGCTGCTGCTGCGCCTCTACAGGTATATCCTCACCTGTTACGACAGTTTCTGTTTCATGAATCGGTGTACAATCCATATTATTATAGACGGTACCGTCTTCTAATTCTATTGTAACAGATAAAACGTAATCAATCTCGCTGAACTCTGCTTTTTTTATTTTCCATTTGTCATGCCATTTTTTTATACAAGTAGGACAGATAAACTGTGTATCACGAATCGTATTTAAATAATTATCGCGATAATAAAGTTTACCCTCTGGTACAAATTTTTCATGACATTCACTGCACACAAGTTCCAAAGTACGAATCACAAGCTTATTCCTCCAAAACAAGACATAAAAAAAGCCTTTACGGGAACCCGTAAAGGCTTTCGATCCGAAATGGTCGGAGCGGCGGGATTTGAACCCACGACCTCTTCCACCCCAAGGAAGCGCTCTACCAAACTGAGCCACGCCCCGAATCACAAAAACAATTATATCTGATACTCATAAATTTGTCAACAATTTTTTGAATTAAATTTACAAGCAAAATTTTAGAGCAGACATACTCCCTTATAATCAATATCAAGGATATGTGTCTGGCACTTTTGCCCATGGGCTTCAAAGGCCTGTTGCATAGCAGCAGCAATTTTTACATGGTCAGCATCATCTGCTGCATAAGCCATGACAGTTGAACCGGCACCACTGATAATAGCATTATACGATCCAGCTTCTTTTGCAGCAGCAAAAACATCTTGTAAGCCTGGAATAAGATGTGCACGATAAGGCTGATGCAATCTGTCTTCCAACGCTGTAGCAAGATGCTTTCCTGATCCGCTCATAAGAGTAGCTACGAGCAACGATGCCCTTGATACATTAAATACAGCATCTGTATGCTTAATCTCCTGTGGAATAGCTTTTCTTGCCAAAGATGTAGCTAACTTATGTTCCGGTACAGCAGCAATTAATTTTAAAGGCAACACTGGCTTAAAGCTTAGGGAATGAGCCTTGTCGCCCTCCATATAGCTTATGGTAAAGCCGCCTAAAAGTGCCGGAGCAACATTATCAGGATGACCTTCGATAGCCGTAGCAAAATTCAACAGTTCATCTTGAGAAAATCTGTTTCCTCCCAAAACATTAGCAGCATAAACACCTGCTACAATAGCACTTGAGCTGCTGCCTAAACCACGTGACATAGGAATGTTATTCTGCATGGAAATTTTCAGACCAACTTCACTTAGCTGTGCTGCACGCCATACAGAAAAGAAGCTTTTGAAAACCAAATTATTTTCTGACGCTACAAGATACTCTTTACCTTCGCCGCTTGCTTCCAGCACAAGGCCTGCACTGGGCGGCAGCAATTCAAAAGAAAGCTCATTATATAAAGTACAAGCTACTCCCAGTGTATCATAGCCTGGTCCGCAGTTAGCAGATGTAGCCGGCACCTGAATACGGATTTTTTCCATACTAATTCCCCTATTATGCTAAACTGCTGTCTTCAACTCTGATAACGCTGCAAACTTCGTTTACTACAGGCAGAGCTTTTAAAGTCTGTACAGCCATCTGCAGATTGAATTCAGAAACATTATGGGTAATAACGACAATTTCTGCTTCGTCACCCATTTTATTTTTCTGCACTACATTACGCAAGCTGACATTCTGCGCACCAAAAGCAGCAGCAATTGCCGCTAACGCACCTGGTTTATCCATAACATGCATACGGATATAGCATGGTGAACACATATTCTCCAAGGAACAAAGTTTTTTATCTTCAAAGCAGGTACAGCTGATACGTCCAGTTTCTCCATGCTGCATATTACGAGCAACATCTATAATATCGCCGCATACAGCACTGGCAGTAGGCATACGTCCAGCACCAAGACCCATAAACATTGCTTCACCTACGGCATCACCAGTAACAAATACAGCATTATATACATCATTAACGCCAGCCAATGGATGAGATACTGGCAGCATGGTAGGATGCACACGCACACTAATGCCATGCTCAGGATCGTTTTTAGCTATTGCCAGCAGCTTAATAGCATAACCAAGCTCTGCAGCATTGGTTATGTCACGCAGGCTGACATTTTCAATACCTTCTACCTGTACATCATCAAGACTGATTCTGGTATTAAAAGCAATAGAAGCCAAAATAGCCAGTTTACGCGCAGCATCAAAACCACCTACATCCGCAGTAGGATCAGATTCTGCATAGCCTTTGTTCTGGGCTTCCTTCAATACATCAGCATAATCCAGATGTTCATTGGACATTTTAGTCAGCATATAATTAGTAGTTCCGTTAACAATGCCCATAATGGACATAATCTTATTTGCTGCTAAAGATGTTTTCAGAGGCTGGATAATAGGAATACCGCCGCACACACTGCCTTCAAACATAAAATCACAGTTTTTTTCTGCAGCCAAAGGAAATAACTCTTTGCCGTATTTAGCCAACACATCTTTATTGGCAGTAACAACATTTTTCCCTTTTTCAAAAGCATGAGCAATATACTCCTTAGCAGGATGTTCTCTGCCTAACAGTTCTACAACAATATCTATTTCAGGATCTTCTAAAATATCATCAATATTGGTAGTGTAAATATATTCATCTCCATATTGCGCCTGCAGCTTTTGGATGTCACGCCCGAACACTTTAGTAATTTTTATTTTCTTACCGATTTTTTTCTCTATAATCTCGGCATTATCCTTCATAACAGCCAGAACACCGCCGCCTACAGTGCCTGCTCCCAATAAGCCGACGTTAATATAATTCTGCAAAGTCAACCCCTCCATACAACAAAGGTTATATTATACCTGACCAAGCACTTCCAAACGTTTTACGCCGTCAATCATGCGCAGCTTATCCAGTAAAGCTTCCAAATCAATGGTCAGATTCTTAGTTTCAATGGAAATTGTAGTATTTGCTACACCCTGCAGAGGAATTCCCTGATTGATAGTCATGATACTTCCGGAATCGTCAGCAACGGTATTGAGCACTTTAGAAAGTACACCGGACTTATGCTCGAGCAGCAAGGAAAGAGTGATAATTTTTTCTTTGCTTGCTTCATAGAACGGGAAAACATAATCTTTATATTTATAATAAGCGCTGCGGCTCAGTCCCATCTTTTCCACAGCTTCATTAATGGTCTTAATCTCTCCTCTTTTTAAGATTTCCTTAACCTTAATAGTCTTTTTAATAGCTTCGGGCAGGATTTCTTCACGAACTAAATAAAAAGTAGATTTTTCAGCCATTTTATTTCCTCCTTAAATTCAAAATACAAACTTAATACTTAATTATTATATCATTGTTCTTTCTAAAAGTACAATAGTTTTTTCAAAAAACATAAAAGAGACTGAATTTTTTCAGTCTCTTTTCATAAATTTATTTTTTAATATTTTCTGCATTACCTTGTTTAATTTTGCTTTCCGTACCATTCAAAAGTCTTTTGATATTTTCCTTGTGACGGATAACAACAAAAAGTCCTGCAATACCACCAAAAACAATATAGGCAGGCGGATAATCAAAGTACCAGGAAAACACTGGTGCCAGCACAGCAGCGACTACAGAACCAAGGGAAACATATCTAGTAGCCAGAACTAAAGCCAGCCATACCAGAAAACATCCTAATGATACTTTAGGCATCAAATATACCAAAAGACCCAAACCGGTAGCAACGCCCTTGCCTCCTTTGAACCCTAAGAAAGCAGAATAGTTATGACCTAAAAGAGCACCCAATGCAGTCACAACATTTAAAAGCGGATCAGCAAACAAATAGTTCATAGCAGCAACAGCAAGAATGCCTTTGATTACATCTATAATCAATACCAAAAGTGCTGCTTTAGCACCCACTGTTCTGAAAACGTTAGTTGTACCTATATTCTTACTGCCATATTCACGTATATCTATACCAAAAAGACTTCTGACAATCCATAGACCGCTTGGGATAGAACCACATAAATGGCCGCACACAAAACCGGCTATAAAATGAAATATACTTACTTCATTACTCATTCCCCATCATCACCTATTCATCTTCATTTTTACCGCGAATAATCATCTGGATAGGTGTACCTTCAAAGCCAAATGCTTCACGCAGTTTGTTCTCCAGATATCTCTGATAGGAAAAATGCATGATTTCCGGCTCATTAACGAAGATAACAAATGTAGGCGGTTTAATTTTAACCTGTGTTGTGTAAAGAATTTTTAAGCGCTTGCCTTTTTCAGTCGGAGTAGGATTGATAGCAACAGCGTCTTCAATAACCTGATTCAGAACACTGGTAGAAATACGCATTGCATTTTGCTCGGCTACATAAGAAATAACTTCCGGCAATCTGTGAATACGCTGCTTAGTAACAGCAGATACAAATACAACAGGCGCATATTGCAGGAATACCAGTTCTTTACGCAGCATCTCTGTATAACGCAAGGTAGAAGTATTGTCTTTTTCATATAAGTCCCATTTATTTACTACTAAGACAATACCTTTGCCTGCTTCATGAGCATAACCAACAATCTTCTTATCCTGCTCGGTAACACCTTCGACAGCATCAAAAACCATCAGAACAACGTCACTGCGGTCCACAGCACGCAAAGAGCGCATAATGCTGTATTTTTCAATAGGTTCATCAATACGAGCTTTTCTGCGCATGCCTGCAGTATCAATAAAGAGATATTTCTGTCCGTCACGTACTACGGGAGTATCAATAGCATCACGAGTAGTACCGGCAACGTTGCTGACAATAGAACGTTCTTCACCTACTAAAGTATTGAAAATAGAAGATTTACCAACATTAGGTCTGCCAATAAGCGCAACCTTGATTTCATCTTCATCGTCAATTTCCCCCAACGCTTTTTTGTCAGGAAATTTAGCAACTACCGCATCCAAAAGATCGCCTAAACCTAAATGGTTAGCTGCAGAAACAGGAATGGGTTCACCAATGCCAAGATTATAAAATTCATAGATGTTCATTTCCTGTTTGGGAGAGTCAGATTTATTGATTGCTAATACAATCGGTTTCTTGGACTGACGCAGCATTTTAGCTACTTCGGCATCTTCACCGGTAATACCTGTACGAGCATCACAAACAAACAGAATAACATCTGCTTCCTTGATAGCAATTTGTGCCTGCTGACGAATAGACACAGCAATAGCATCTGCGTTCATAATCTCGATACCGCCAGTATCTACCATCATAAATTCGTGATCCAGCCACTCAGCAGTAGCATATAAACGGTCTCTGGTTACGCCGGGAGTATCTTCTACAATAGATATCCTGCTATTAGCAAAAATATTGAACAGTGTCGACTTACCAACATTAGGCCTGCCGACAATTGCAACTATCGGTTTTCCCATACTTATCAATTCTCCTTAATGATCAATACCATTGCGGGAGGATACACCTTTATGAAAATAATGCTTAACTTCCCGCATCTCAGTAACTAAATCAGCAATTTTTATAATTTCTTCCGGCGCATATCTTCCGGTAACAATAATCTCTGCATCATTTTTATGCTGCTGTAAAAACTCAACAACTTCATCTATCGGCAACATAGAGGTTGCCAGAACAATATTAAGCTCGTCAAGAATGAAAATATCTGCCTGCTTCTGACTTATAGCCAATTTTGCCTCTTCCCAGCCGCTGCGGCATAACTGCAAATCTTCAGCAGCAGGATTTTTAAAATTAACAAAAGCATCCCTGCCTACCTGCCGCAATATAAACCCAGGCAAATAACTTACAGCCTTAGCTTCACCATACGCAGGATCATCTTTCAAAAATGAAAACATCATGGTTTTAAGCTTATATCCGGCAGCTCTAAAAGCTACTCCCAAAGCAGCAGTTGTTTTTCCTTTACCATCACCGGTATAAACCTGCAGCATATTTATCCCTCCCTGGGAACTGTCAGCAGACGCAATAACTCGCCAGCATCTTTGGCAATCTCAACCTTACCCTGGAAACTGCGTTTAAAACCATCTAATGACATATCATCAAGAAACAGATTGTCATTATTAAGTATCACGCCAGGAAGAATTAACCGTTCAGAATCCTTTACAGCAGCAAGAATATCGCCGCCAGTCAAAAGTCCTGTTACGTTTACATGTCCGCCAAAAAATAAGTTCTTAACAGAAACAAAACTATGCTTGGTACCATACTGACGATTAAACGCTTCCATCATCGGCTGTAAAACACGAAAAGCACTTTCACCTACCGGTATAACAGCCTGTTCTGCTCCATCAGCATACTGTAAAGTTTTTAAAGCCATGTCCCACTCGTTTAGGAAATTACGTGTAAGGCCAATGCCATTTTCCAGCTGTGGAAAGCCGTCATAATATTCGGAAGGAGGTAATTCTTTGCCAGCTAACAGATAAAATTCATCACCCAGATAAACAAATGATTTACCTGTTTCTTCCCGGCATTGCTTTTGCCATCCAGAAACAGCATCAACAATTTCTGCAGCTTCCTGAGGAGTAAATGTACGCATAGGATGTAAATGCTCTCTATGCTTAGTCAAACCTACCGGAACTACAGCCATAGTTAATACTCCGGGATGCAAAGCATAAAGATCAGCAAAAGTTCTTTTCAGTACCTCGCCGTCATTATAACCCGGACAGCATACAATCTGAGTATGTATCTGTATGCCAGCTTCCAGCAGTCTGTTAATTTTTTCCATAAGCTGCCCAGCAAAACGATTATTCATCATTTTACAGCGCACGTCCGGATCAGTTGCATGTACCGAAATATAAAGCGGCGACAAATGTGTTCTGATGATTCTGTCAAAATCCTCATCACGCATATTCGTCAGCGTTATAAAATTACCGTATAAAAAAGATAACCGATAATCATCATCCCGTACATACAAACCAGGACGCATACCAGGAATCATCTGGTCTACAAAGCAAAATATACAATTATTATAGCAGGTACGTACTTTATCAAAAACAGCAGATTCAAATTCCAGTCCCAAATCTTCATCAGGATACTTTTCAATCTGTACCAGGCGTTTTTCTCCCGCTGCATTTTCAATTTCAAGCTCAACAACTTCATCAGAAGTAAGAAAGCTTAAATCAATAATATCCTGTACATTACATCCATTTACTGAACATAATTTTTCACCAGGCTGAATACCTGCCTTTTCTGCCAGACTATGTCTGCGTACATTGCTAATACAACCTAACATGTATATCTCCTTTGGGCAAAATATTTATCACTTGATTATATCATAGTATGCAAATAAATTCCATAGGGTAATAGTTTACATAAAATACGTAATAAAAAACAGATTCTGTTATTAAAAATAAATAACAAAATCTGTTTCAAGCTATCTGCGCTTTTTGCTTAAACTAACTAAATCATAATTACGGCACTGCATAAAATCTTTAGTCTGCCCACAGAAAATCATCGGAACCTCTCGCAATTCTTTAACATGCTGGCAGCCTAAAAGCAGCATATAATCACTTAATGCAGTCTGCAACTTTTCAATAAATGCAACTGCTGCTTCTGTTCCCTGCTTGCTTAACAGTTGTAGAATTACTCCGCTCATACCAATCATATCTGCACCCAAAGCAAAAGCTTTGACAACCTTAGCCGCACTGTCAATACCGCCAGAAGCGATTAGAAAACATTCACAATCTAATGTAACTGCTGCATCCAGCACACTCCAGGCTGTAGGATTTCCCCAAAATGCCAGTTCTTCTAAATCAACATCTGCTCGTTTAGCTTCTATTGCAGGAAAATTAGTTCCGCCGCTTCCTGCACAATCAAAGAAGGTAAAACCGTTATCCGCTAAAATCTTATAGGCTTCTTGAGCTATGCCGCAGCCAGTTTCCTTAACGATAATCGGTACATCAACCTTATCTCTTATCAGCAGCATATTATCAAGAAATCCTCGGAAACATTTATCACCTTCAGGCATAACCAGTTCTTGAGCAGGATTAAGATGTATTTCCAGTGCATCAGCCTCTATCATATTGACAGCATCCTGCGCCTGCTGCGGCGTAGCAAGGGCACTTATGTTGGCAAAAATAATACCGTCAGGGTTCATCTCTCTTACAACAGTATAACTATTGCGGCCAACACCAGTCTTCACACTGCCATATTGAGAGCCTACGGCCATGGCAATACCTGTTTTGCTGGCTACTTCTGCTAATTTGCGGTTCACATCCGTTACCGCATCAGTCCCCCCGGTGATAGCATCAATCAAAAAAGGAGCTTTAAGCATTTTTCCAAATAAGTCCGCAGATAAAACAATGTCTGCCGGATTTATTTCCGGCAGACAGTTGTGTATAAAACGGATGTCTTCAAAATGCGTACTCCCTGGACCAAACCCAGTTTCTAAAGCAAACTTGATATGTTCAAGCTTACGTTGAGCCCGCTGCATGAAAATTCTCCTTTTTAATTATTTTTCAATGTTTTCCAGTTGTTCAGCAAGATCCAGAGTCAGGCTCGGTTTTTCAGTCAGATAAGAGCTGTATTCAGCTTTTTCTGCATCTCTTTTAGCTTTGGCAATGCTCAAGCCAACTTTCTTGTTGTCGAGGTCGATTTTCAAGATTTCAGCTTTTACAATTTGACCAACTTCCAGAACATCTTCAGGTTTGTTGATACGTTCTTCTGCAATTTCAGAAATATGTACCAAACCTTCAACTCTGTCGGTTACTTTAACAATTGCACCAAAGGTCAGGAAACGTACAACTTTGCATTCAACAACTTCGCCTACATGAAGTTTGCCAGCTTCAACTTTCCAGGGATCTTCCTGGGTTGCTTTAATGCTGAGAGCAACACGTCTGTTTTCACGGTCAATTTTCTTAACCAGAACTTGTACTTCATCGCCAACTTGAGCAACTTCTTCTGCTTTTACATTGCGGTCCCAAGACAGTTCAGTGTTATGTACTAAGCCTACCAGACCTTGGCCAACTTCTACAAACAGACCAAATTCAGCAATTTTTACAACTTTACCGGTAACAACTTCACCTTCGTTTACAGAGTTGTAAGCAGCTTCTTCAGCAGCAGCTCTTGCTTCTTTAGCAGCTTGAATTCTTGCTTCTTTAGCTTCTTTCCAAGCTTTTGCTTTAGCTTCTTTTTCTGCTTTCAGCAGGTCACGACGGGAAACAACAATACGTTTTTTCTCCAGGTCAACTTCAATAATTTCAGCTTCGAGTTCTTTGCCAACATAGTCGCTGAAATCTTCTACACGACGCAGTTCTACATGAGAAGCAGGCATAAATCCTTCAACACCTTCAACAGAAACTGCAAGACCTACAATATTTTTAGCTTTGTTTTTGATAATACGCAGAACTTTTACAGTAGCAGCGCGTTTTTCGCCTTCCGGAAGTTCAGCAACATTTTTCCAAGCAGCATCGCGTTCTGCTTTAACTTTAGAAAGACGAACAAAGTCATCTTTAGAGCTGCCAGGAACGACCTTAGCTTCTACGGTGTCACCAACTTTAATGCTTTGCATCAGATCTTCTGCTGCTTCGGTCAGAGACCATTCAGCATAGGTAATCATACCTTCACGCATATAACCAAAATCAACATAAACACCGTCTTTATCTAATTGGATAACGGTTGCTTCAACGATTTTACCAGGATATACGTTAACGTCCTCCATACTTTTGTCGAGCATACTTTCAAAAGATTCCATGTTTTCCATTACAATGATAGCCTCCTTAATTAAACGGTCCGGAGTCGATGCTCCCGCCGTAATTCCAATTTTAGTGCAACCTCTGAACATATCCTGCTTTAATTCTGCAGCAGTTTCAATATGGTAAGCAAGACTGCATTTTTCAGCAACAAGTTCATACAAATGTCTGGTATTAGCACTGTTGCGACCGCCAATGACGATCATAGCATCAACTTCATCTGCAAGCTCCAACGCTGCCTGCTGTCTTTGCGACGTAGCCAGGCAAATAGTCTTCTCTACCCGGTATTCACCAGGACGAGCCTGCTGCAGTGCAGCCAGAATTTTTTCAAACTTCTGCAGTTCAAATGTAGTCTGTATTATAACCGCATACTTATCTTTAACTGGGACATCAGAGATATCTTTTATACATTCTATAACAATAGCGTTTTTTCCTGCCCATTTTAAAATACTTTTTACTTCCGGGTGATTTTTTTCACCAACAATAACGGGATAAAAACCTTCCTGAGCAGCAGCTGCCGCTTTTTTCTGAGCCATGCGTACATTAGGGCAGGTAGCATCTATTATTTTCAGCTCTTTTTCTTCTGCCTGCTGATAAACTTCCGGTCCCACGCCATGAGAACGGAAAATAACTGCTTCACCGGCAGAAAAATCATCAAGACTTTCATGACAGGCAATACCCTGAGCAGCCAGCTCTTCAATCAGCTGAGGATTATGAATAAGCGGTCCCAATGTGCCGCCGCAAACATGCTCATTAGCTGCCTGTCTGGCAATATCTACTGCTCGCTTTACACCATAACAGAATCCGCAGTATTTTGCAACCTTTACTTCCATAATTGCTATTGTGCTCCTTTCTGCAACTCAGCAATACGGTGCATCAGCTCATCAGTCAATTCTTTCAGCAATTCTTTATTAACAGTTTGGTCTGCCGGAAAATACATAGGCTTGCCGAAGACAACCTTTACTTTAGGCCAAAGCTTGCCGCAGCGCTTAATATCAGTCCCCACTACACAAGCCGGCACAATAGCAGCCTGAGATTTTCCTGCCAGCATTAATGCACCCGGTTCTGCCTTACCCAGCTTACCTGTCTTGCTGCGCGTACCTTCCGGAAAGATAGCAAGTACATCACCGCGCTGCAAAATATCAAGGCCGTGCTTTATAGCACTTCTGTCAGCGCCGCCGCGTCTGACTGGAAACGCTCCCAAAGCTTTATAAATATCGCCCAGTATGGGTACAAACAATTCCTGTTTAGCCATAAAATTGACTTTACGGGTTGCTGCAGTTCCCAACACCGGAGGATCAAGCAAGCTTAAATGATTGCTGGCAATAACCAGTGGGCCCTTATCAGGAATATTTTCTCTGCCGCTGACTTCCATGCGCAAGAAAATTTTAAAAAGCACATGAAAGATAAGCTTAGTTATTGCATAAAACATTTTCTTTCTCCTGCACCAACTTAATAATGAACTCTGCCACTTGCGCAATGGTCATATCAGAAGAATCAAGCAGCAAAGCATCCTCAGCCTGGCGCAAAGGACTGATTTCGCGTTCACTGTCCTGTTTGTCACGCTCTGCAATTTCCTGCTGCAGCTTAGCAAGATCAATGCTCTCGCCTTTTGCTGTCAGCTCTTTGTAACGTCTTCTTGCACGTTCTTCAACAGTAGCTGTAAGGAATATTTTTAAATCTGCATTAGGGAAAACTACTGTACCAATATCGCGTCCATCCATCAGGACACCGCCGGCTTCTCCCATACGACGCTGCTGATCAACCATTGCTTCACGCACCGGACCGATAGCTGCCACTTTGGAAACATTACATGTAACCTCGGACTTACGAATAGCTTCCGTTACTTCCACTCCATCAACAAATACCCTATTGACTTTTGCTTCCGGCCGAAATTCAATAACCATCTTTTCAGCAAGTTCGCTAATCAGTTGTTCATTAAAAGCTTCCTTGGTCTGTAAAAATTTCCAGGTAACACTGCGATACATAGCACCAGTATCAATATAAGCATAGCCCAGTTGTTCTGCAACCAGCTTGGCAATAGTACTTTTTCCTGCTCCTGCAGGTCCATCAATAGCTACTACTAATTTCTTATTCATCTATATCTCACCTTTTATTCAGAAGCCGCACATCCAGCTGCATAACCACTGGAAAAAGCTGCCTGAAGATTAAAGCCTCCGGTATATCCGTCAACATCCATAACCTCACCGGCAAAATACAGCCCTGTAATCAGTTTTGATTCCATAGTTTTAGGATTTATTTCTTTTACAGAAACGCCTCCTGCGGTAACTATAGCTTCCGCCAGCGGTCTTGTACCGCTGATTGGTATAGTAAAGTTTTTAAGCGTATGCAGTAACCGTCTGCGTTCTTCTTTAGATATCTGGTTAATAAATTTTTCTTCATCCAAAAAAGCCATATCACACACAGGCGCAATCATACTATGAGGCAGCAAATCCTTCAATCCATTGCTTAACTGCTTTCTGCTGTACTGAGCAAAATCACGCTGAATTCTGGCATCAAGCTTTTCTTCACTCAAAGCAGGTTTTAAATCAACGGACAAATCAAGTTCCATACCTTTATCTAACGCAGCAGAGGCAGTATTACTCATAGAAAGAATAAGCGGGCCGGACACTCCGTAATGAGTAAAAAGCATTTCACCAAAATCTTCAAAAAGTTTTTTGCCATTGCCCAGCAAGGTAACTTTAACATTTCTCAGCGATAAGCCCTGTAATTCTTCAAGATAAGGATTATCACTTTCTAAAGGCACCAGTGAAGGTTTTAAAGCTATAATAGTATGTCCTGCAGCTGCTGCAATTTTTGCACCGCTGCCGTCACTGCCAGTACCCGGATAAGAAGCTCCTCCAGCCGCTAAAATGACCTTATCACCATAAAAACTGCCATTAACAGTTTTCACTCCGCAGGCTTTGCCATCCTGCAAAATAATACCTAAAACCTTACTGTCAGTAAGCAAAGTACCTCCAGCTTGCTTGAAAACTTTTACTAAGGTTTCGACCACATCTGCAGCCTTATCACTGACAGGGAAAACTCTGCCACCGCGTTCTACCTTGGTAGGTAGTCCATGGTTATTAAAAAATTCAATAACATCCGAATTACTGAACCGCCTTAAAGCACTGTTAAGAAATCTTCCATTTCCGGGAAGATTGGCAATCAACTCCTGCAATTCACAGATATTTGTTATATTACAGCGACCTTTACCGGTAATCAGCATTTTCTTGCCCGGCATACGCATCTTTTCAAATATCGTTACCTTGCAGCCATTTTCTGCAGCAGCAATTCCGGCCATTAAACCAGCTGCACCGCCGCCGATAATCAATACCGTATTCATACTCCAGCCGCCTTTTTCAGCTCAGAAAGCTCTGCTTCTGTTAACTGTCTGAATTTGCCTTTACTTAGACCGCTGAGATTTAACGGTCCCAGCTTAATACGTTTCAAATCACGTACCGGGAAACCGATAAAATCGCACATTCTGCGCACCTGTCTGTTGCGCCCTTCATGAATGGTAATATCAAATAGGGTACAGTTTCTTTCATGGTCATAGGTTCTCAGATTGACTACAGCAGGAGCAGTCATGCCGTCTTCTAATTTAACGCCAACTCTAAGTAAATCAAGTTTTTCCTGCGGCACGATACCAGGAACTTTAACGAGATAGGTTTTATTGACCTCATGACTGGGATGCATAAGTTTCTGCGCTAACTCACCGTCATTGGTCATCAACAGCAAACCTTCCGTATTATAGTCCAATCTGCCAACAGGAAATACCCTTTCAGGCAGCTCCTGCATAAAATCTGCAACCGTACGCCTTTTTTGCGGATCAGCCATAGTTGTTACTACTCCGCGCGGTTTATAAAAAAGATAATAAACCTTTTTTTCTGCCGCTATTGCATTACCATCTACAGTAATACGGCATCTTGCCGCATCAAATTTACAGCCAAGTTCCTTAATAACCTTGCCATTAACCTTAACACGTCCGGCTAAGATTATTTTCTCTGCTTCACGACGTGAAGCAATACCAGCGGCAGCCAGAATCTTTTGTAAACGTTCTTCCATATATGCATTCCTTTGCACAATTTTATTTTTTCTCTGCAGGGACAAGCAGCTGCTGTACTGCTGCTTCTGTCTCTGCTGCAGTACTTTCATCAATATCAGGCCTTGGTAAATCATCTAATGAAGCTAGTCCAAACACGGTCAAAAATTTACCAGTTGTAGCATACAAAATAGGATTACCAAGAGATTTTTTTCTGCCAGCCTCATTTATTAGCTCTAATTCCAGCAGTTTGTTAAGCACACTATCGACCTTAACACCACGGATAGCTTCAATTTCAGCACGTGTTACTGGCTGCTTAAAAGCAATTATCGCTAATGTTTCCAAGGCCGCATTAGTTAATTTAACCTCACGGCTTTGACAAAGGGCAGTCAGCAACTGATAAAAATCAGGCTTTGTTACTAACTGAAAACCGCCATCTACTTCTCGCAGCATAAGACCGCGATTTTCAGCACTGTACTGCTCTTTCAATGTACCCAGCAAATTCCAGACCTGCGCTTTTTCAACCTGCAGCAAGCCCGCTATTTCACCAACAGTTAAAGGTTCTCCGGCAGCAAAAAGCAGTGCCTCCAATGCTCCCAGTAATCTGTCAAAATACATCTCAATGCTCTCCCTGTTTAGCAAAAATATAGATAGGCGCAAATCTGCAGGACTGATTTATCGTAATAAGTCCCAATTTCAGCAGTTCCAGTACACCAAGGAACGCAGCAACTTTTTCACCGCGATTCTGCGTCTGAAATAAATCATCCAGTCTAAAACCTTGTTTACCGTTGCTTAACCGCTTCATGATAGCCTGCATTTTATCCTGTACACTGAAAGCCTGCGGTCTGATATAGGCTGTCGCCTGCTGACGATAATTGTTGATGCCTGCAAGAGCTTTGAGCAAAGCCTCGGGCTTATACTCAGCCAGCACTCTTTGACAAATACCGTCAAACATCGGCTTTCTGGCATAGTATTTATCGGCATCCTGTTTCATTTCAGCAAGCTTACTTGCTACTGACTTTATTTTACGGTACTCTACCAGCATTTCTACCAGCATCTGACGAGGATCTGCTTCTTCCTCTTCATCACTGGTATTATTTTTTGGCAGCAGCATTCTGGACTTTATCTGCAGTAAGGTAGCCGCCATTACCAAAAATTCGCTTGCAAGTTCCATATCAAACTCACTGAGCTGTTTCAGGTAGCTTATATACTGCTCTGTTATAGATACTATGGGAATATCATAGATATCTATTTTATCCTTTTCAATCAGATGAATTAAAAGGTCTAAAGGACCTTCAAAACTGCTGACCTTAACTGACAGCTGCTGCATATTTTACAGTACGTTCATAGCTGCTCTGATTTCAGCCATATTCTTCGCAGCTACTTCACGTGCACGCTTTTCACCGTATTCAAGCACTTCTTTAATGTAACCAGGCTTCTTAGACAGTTCTTCACGTTTAACATGAATATCTGCCAGCATGCAGTTCATTTTTTCAGCCAAGCACTTTTTGCATTGTACGCAGCCAATTTCACCTGCACGGCATTTAGCTGCAATATCTGCACTTTCTTCAGTGTTAAACACTTTCTGGAACTGATATACAATGCAGACATTAGGATCGCCGGGATCAGTTTTCTTAATACGCTGCGGATCGGTGGTCATCATCTTTACTTTAGCAGTAAGTTCTTCCGGAGAAGCGCCAAATGGAATGGTATTGCCATAGGATTTAGACATCTTGCGTCCATCAATACCGGGCAGAACTTTCGCTTTGGAATATACTGCCTGCGGTTCCGGGAACACTTCTTTTTTATAAAGATAATTAAAACGGCGTACCATTTCACGAGTTAATTCCAAATGTGCAGACTGATCTTCACCTACCGGTACACAGGTAGCTTTATAAAGAATAATATCAGCAGCCATCAGAACCGGATAGCCTAAAAAGCCATAAGTATGCAAATCTTTACCCTGTGCACTGAGATTCTGAATCTTATCTTTGTAGGTAGGTACACGTTCTAGCCAAGAAAGCGGAGTCATCATACCAAGCAGTAATGCCAGCTCACTGTGTTCTTTAACATGGGATTGCACAAAAATAACATTCTTTTCAGGATCAAGGCCAGCACTCAGCCAGTCAATAGCCATCTCCATAATATTTTCCTGCAATTTAGAAGTATCTGCATAAGAAGAAGTAAGGGCATGCAGGTCTACTATAGAAAAAAAGCATTCATATTCATGCTGTAAACGCACCCAGTTTTCCAAGGCCCCCATATAATTGCCAAGATGGAAGCGGCCGGAAGGCTGCATACCGCTAAAAATTCTGCCTTTGTTCATAATAAAAACTCCTTTAAAATTTAATATTAAAATACAACACTGATGATTGTGTTAATCAAAACCATATACGCAGTTGCCAGAGGATTAATAATCATGCTGATAATACCGGTAAACACCAGAAACAGCAAAATATAAAAACCATACTGTCCAACTACATAATCAAATTTATATGCCTGTTTGGGAGGCAAAAGCTCTGATACCAATCTTGAACCGTCTAAAGGCGGTATCGGCAGCAGATTAAAAAATGCAAACCAAACATTATACAGCTGCATCCACAAAAGGAACTTAAAAACACCGTCAGACATAAAACCAAATCTGGTCATAGCCGCACTGATTACAGCTGCCAAAAAGCATAAGAATAAGTTAGCTGCAGGTCCTGCAAGCGATACTTTGATTATGCCTTCACGTCTGTTACGGAAATTATCTGAATTAATTGCCACCGGCTTAGCCCAGCCAAAACCGGCAAAAACCAACAGCAGCGCACCTATCGGATCAAGATGAGCCATAGGGTTAAAAGTAAGACGCCCCATCAATCTCGGAGTAGAATCACCCATACTGTCCGCACATTGCGCATGCGCATATTCATGAATAGAAATTGCAAACAGCAATGCCGGTATACGGTAGATCATCGTACTGAAATCTAACATATATACCTCCATCAATATAATAAATATAATTATACAACATTTATATTAAAAAGAAAACGGAATCGCTGAACGATTCCGTTTGAATTAACTTAAATAATTATTATTTACCTGTAAAAACAGGATTACGTTTTTCTTTAAAAGCAGCAATACCTTCACGGCAGTCTTCCGTATCCATCAAAAGAGCCTGTGTACTTTCTTCAGCTGCAAGAATCTCATCGAGACCCAGAGAAGTATTATTGAGATATTTTTTAATCAAGCCTATGGAAAGCGGTGCACTGACTGCCAGACGCTGTGCCATTGCATATACATCTTCTGCAAGCTTATCTTCACTGCAAACATGATTCAGCATTCCCAAAGCGGCAGCTTCTTCAGCCCCAATCAAGTCAGCAGTAAACATTAATTCTTTAGCTTTATGCAATCCTACTGCTTTAGGCAAAAAATACAAACCGCCGCAGTCAGGAATTAAACCAACCTTAGCAAAGCTTTGTGCAAAACGAGCCTTGTCTACGGCATACACTAAATCACAAGCCAGCATAAGATTTACACCAGCACCGGCAGCAACGCCATTAACCATAGCAATAAACGGTTTTTCTATAACAGTGATACGTTTGGCAACCGCACCTACTTTGGCAATGAATTTTCTTCTTGCTGCAGCAGAAGCAATGCTGTTTAAAAACGGTAAATCACCGCCAGCACAAAAAGCCTTGCCATTACCAGTAAGCACTGCACATCTTACTTTATCATCTTTTTCAACGCAGTCTAATGCATCATGCAAACCATCAATCAATGCATCATTCATTGAATTAAGACTTTGGGGTCTGTTAAGGGTAATAGTAGCAACGCCATTCTTTACTTCATATAAAACTGCACTTTCCATACTGCTCATCCTTTCGTGACAAATATTATCTGCTTTCAGTATAACGCAGCAGCAAATAAAAAACCATGCAAAAAAGCCGAAAATAAAAATATTTTCGGCTTATCATTACTTTATTGTTGTTTTTTCTTCAATTCATCAAATAAGAACTCATTTTTAACTCTGATATAAGTACCCTTCATACCAAGAGACTTAGTTTCAATAAGATCAGCACTTTCAAATTTTCTCAAAGCATTAACGATTACAGAACGAGTAATACCTACCCTATCTGCTATTTTAGATGCAACCAATAACCCTTCGTTACCGTTCAGCTCACCTAAAATATTGATAACTGCCTCCAATTCAGAATATGAAAGCGTCGAAAATGCAATCTGTACCATTACACGCTTACGAGCTTCTTCCGCTACTCTTGCTTCACGGTCATGCAGTATTTCAACACCTAAAACAGTAGCTGCATACTCCGCCAGCAGTAAATCCTCATCGTTAAAACCTGCATCATATTTTGCTACAATCAAAGTACCTAAACGTTCACCATTGCCGTAAATAGGTACTATGGTAGTCATTTTATCCTTAAAAATACATTTTGCGTCATTTAAGAAAGAACATTCCTGATCTGCATGAGGTATATTAGCAACAGTTTCACTTATCCCCATAATGAATTTCAAATAACTTTCAGGAAAACGTTTAACATTGAGTACATGTTCTTTCATGATGTCACATTCAAATTCGCTTATCAAGGAATATCCTTTAACTCCGCCTTTTCTGCCTACAATATAGGTATTGGCGCCGATAACATCACGTAAAGTTTTAGCAATAGCGTTAAACTCAACTTTATCGCCAGTTTGCAGCAGTTTGTTAATTTTTCTTGTTTTTTCCAGCAACTCCATAAAAATCCCCTCCAAAGCTATGCACGCGGATGATTTTTTTGATAAACAGACGCAATACGCTCTGCTGTAATATGAGTGTAAATCTGTGTTGTAGATAAATTTGCATGGCCCAGCAGTTCCTGAACCGCTCTTAAATCAGCACCGTGATCCAGCAAATGCGTAGCAAACGTATGTCGAATAGTATGCGGACTGACTTTTTTATGTACAGCCAGCTGCATAATATATTTTTCTAAAATTCGTCTTACGCTTCTGTCTGTTAAAATACCTCCACGGCTATTTACAAATACATAATCATGTTGATTATTTGGATATTTCTGCAAAATCACTTTTCTGCTGTTTTCATAATACGTTTTCAAAGCATTACAGCAAAGTGTTCCAAGCGGAACAATGCGCTCCTTGTCACCTTTACCATGCAGCAGCACATATCTATTAGCTATATCCACACTTTCTAACGTGAGGCCAACTAATTCTGATACACGGCAGCCAGTGGCATAAAGCAGCTCCAATACAGCCTGATCACGCATTCCTAACAACGTCTTATCTGGAAGTTGCAGCAATTCGTTAATTTCAAACTCCTCTAAAAAGCTTGGTAATTTTTTATCCAGCTTAGGCGTTTTAACATTAACGAACGGATTGTATTCAAGATAATTTTCACGTACCAGATATTTATAAAATGAACGTAAAGATGAAATCTTACGCGCAATGGTACGTTTTGCATAATTATGTTTATTTAAATCTGCAAGATAAGCTCTTATATCCAAAGCACCAATCTGCTGCCATTGGAATTCTCGTTTAAAACGCTGCTGCAAAAAATCTGCAAACGACTTAATGTCCTTTTGATAATTAGTAACAGTAAGCGGAGAAGCGTTTTTTTCTATATGTAAATATGCACAAAATTTATCCGGCAGTTCAGACTGTGAAATCGTCATAATACTTACTCCTTGCGTTGATTATAATATCATAAATAAAAATCGCTTTCAAGAAAAAATTTTACTAATCTGAATATTTAATAAGTATTATTTTGAATTTATACAATAAAAAACAGTGCTCAAGGCACTGTTTTTAATTTAATAATTTAAATTATTTTTAATTTTAAAAATAACATCGTTACTATATTTCATATTGCTTTTTAATTGCTTCAATTTTATCCAAAGCGCGCTGAGCAATTAAAGCATTTTTTTCGCGTTTCTTTCTGATTCTCTGTCCTAAAGGAGCAATCAAGCCAAAATTAACATTCATCGGCTGGAAGTTTTTAACTTCACTATTGCTGATATAAGCAGCCAGCGCTCCATGCGCAGTTTCATTGGTAAAATCTATCTCGGGCAGCCCAAGAGCGGCTCTGGCAGCATGCAGCCCTGCCATGAGCCCGGAAGCAGCGGACTCTACATAACCTTCTACACCTGTCATTTGACCAGCAAAATAGAATTTACTATTTTTTCTCAAATTAAATTTATCTGTCAGCAGCTGCGGTGAATTCATATAAGTATTCTTATGCATAACACCGTATCTAACAAATTCCGCATTTTCCAGTCCTGGAATCATACCGAAGACACGCTTCTGTTCCGGCCATTTCAAATGAGTCTGGAACCCAACAATATTATAAAGAGAAGCCGCTGCATTATCCTGGCGCAGCTGTACAACTGCATAAGCTTCTTTGCCTGTTCTCGGGTCAACCAAGCCAACTGGTTTTAAAGGACCAAAACGCATAGTATCTTCACCGCGTGAAGCCATTTCTTCTATGGGCATGCAGGCCTCAAAGAAAACTTCCTTTTCAAAGTCTTTAACAGGAGCAAGCTCCGCAGTACACAAAGCCTGCCAAAAAGCAAGATATTCTTCCTTAGTCTCAAAAGGACAATTAAGATAATCTGCATCGCCCTTATCATAACGCGAAGCACGATACACCTTATCGTAATTAAGAGAATCAGCAGCAACTATCGGAGCAGCTGCATCATAGAAATAAAAATATTCAGCATCAAGCAGTTTTTGAATAGCTTCTGAAAGCGCAGGTGAAGTCAGCGGTCCGCTGGCTACTATTACAGTACCTTCCAGGCTTTCTAAATCAGTCACTTCTTCATTAACTACAGTGATGAGCGGATGATTGCTGATAATATCAGTAATGCTGGCAGCAAACCCTTCACGGTCTACGGCTAATGCTCCGCCAGCCGGTACTTTGAACAAATCAGCCTGTCTTAAAACCAAAGAATCAAGACGGCGCATTTCTTCTTTTAGCAATCCAACCGCATTTTCTATATTATTTGCCCGCAGCGAATTACTGCAGACCAGCTCCGCAAAATAAGCAGTTTTATGTGCTTCATCTGATTTTGTCGGACGCATCTCATGAAGAATAACCGGAATACCATATCTAACAATCTGCCAGGCAGCTTCACAACCGGCTAATCCTCCGCCTATGACATGAATAGGATCATTTATCACTTTTTACTGTTCCCTTTCTTGCTATCTTACAATTACTGCATTCCTGATTCATGCAGTATAATTTTTTCTGACCGTTCTTTTCCGCATGCTCATACATAATCTTACCGCAAACAGGACATTTTTCTTCCGTAGGTTTATCCCAGGAAGTAAAAGAGCAGATTGGATAATTTTCACAGCCATAAAAAATCTTTCTGGTTTTTGTTTTACGTTCAATAACCTCGCCGCCGCATTCAGGACATTTAATGCCTATTTTCTTTAAAATAGGCTTGGTATTGCGGCATTCAGGAAAGCCAGGACAAGCTAAGAAACTGCCAAAACGTCCTTGTTTTACTACCATCATACGACCGCATTTTTCACAGGGAATATCTGTCACCTGTACAGGCATTTCCACAGTTTCTATTTCTTTATCTGCAACTGCCAACAGCTTGGCAAACGGTTCGTAGAACTTTCTGATAATATCATTTTTATCCGCATGATGCTCAGCGATTTCGTCAAGCTCTGTTTCCAGCTCTGCAGAAAATGGAATATTGATAAGCTCAGTAAAATACTTGGTCAGCATATCTACAACCAGCAGGCCTAATTCCGTAATAACCAGCTTTTTGCCCTCTTTGGCAATATAGCCCCTGTCTAAAATAGTTTGAATTGTGGGAGCATAGGTACTCGGGCGGCCTATTCCTTTGTCTTCAAGCTCTTTTACTAAGGTTGCTTCAGTAAAGTGTGCAGGCGGTTCGGTAAAATGCTGTTCAGCTGGCATAAGCTTATGCAGTAAAACTTTAGTACCTGCCTCAATAAACGGTACAGTCTTTTCTTTTTCATCATCAGCCTGTCGACTTAACTTTAAGAAGCCGGCAAACTTCAGTATCGCACCACTGGCACGCAGCTGATATTTATCTGCATCTACCAAAAGCGTAGTAACATCATATACTGCATCAGTCATCTGACTGGCAACAGCACGCTGCCAAATCAAGGTATATAGTTTCAGCTGATCCTTAGTCAGGAAAGCAGCAACCTCATCAGGCGTACGCAATACACTAGTAGGTCTGATAGCTTCATGAGCATCCTGAGCATTCTTTTTGCTGCTGAAAACATTCGGTTTGGCAGGACAGTATTCGCTGCCTAATGCATCTTTAATATAGTCACGTATTTCTGCACATGCTACATCGGCAAATCTTACGGAGTCAGTTCTCATATAGGTAATAAGACCAACGGCAGCCTTACCTAAAGAAACACCCTCATAAAGCTGCTGTGCAACAAGCATCGTCTTTTTAGCAGTAAAATTCAGCTTTTTATTTGCTTCCTGCTGCAGACTGGACGTAGTAAACGGCGGAGCCGGACGACGACGACGTTCTTTTTTTGTAGCTTCACTGATAATATAATCAGCTTTTGCTAAAGCATCTTCAACTGCATGAGCTTCTTCAGCATTATGTATTTCCAGCTTTTTGCCGTTGCATTTTACTGCTTCAGCTTCAAAAATCGGTGCTTTGGCATGCTCACGCAACTTAGCATTAACAGTCCAATACTCCTGCGGTACAAAATCTGCTATCTCTTTTTCTCTGTCGGCAATAATTTTTACAGCGACAGACTGTACACGTCCGGCACTTAATCCTTTACGAATTTTGCGCCACAACAGCGGACTAAGCTGATAACCAACAATACGGTCAATTATTCTGCGCGCCTGCTGAGCATCAACCTTGTCGATATCAATAGGTCTGGGATTTTTCAAAGCGTCTTTAACAGCATTTGAAGTAATCTCGTGGAACTCTATCCTGCATTTCTGCTCAGGGTCTATGCCTAAGATATACGCCAAATGCCAGCTGATAGCTTCACCTTCACGGTCAGGGTCAGTTGCCAGAAAAATTTTATCTGATTTTTTAGCTAAAGTCTTAAGCTCCTTAATTAAGTCGCCTTTACCACGGATATTTATATATTTCGGTTCAAAATCATGCTCTACATCTACACCAAAAGTACTTTTCGGCAAATCACGCAAATGCCCCATAGAAGCACGTACTGTATAATTTTTCCCCAAGAATTTTTCTATTGTTTTAGATTTAGTTGGTGATTCCACAATCACCAAATTCTTTGCCATCTGCTTTCCTCCTAAATACGGTAATACCTTTGTGCCTGATCTGCAGCAATTAACCCTTCCACCTGCAGATTTAGAAGTTCCATACTCACATCAGCAAAAGGCTCCCCGCTCTGTTCCGTTAACTCTTCTAAAGATAACGGCCCCTGTAAAAGTAATTGCAAAAGCTTTTTGCTCACATCAGACATTCCGTCTAAATTTTCTTTTTCTGTTATAGGTATAGCAGCGTTTTCAGTATCTGACAACGCAAAAATATCCTGCTGAACAATATTATTTCTGCTGTACCAATCACGCATATCTTCAAAAATATCCTGCGGTCCATCCACCAGCTTGGCACCTGTGCGAATAAGGTCATGGCAGCCAATACTATTGCCTGTAAAGATATTGCCAGGAACACAATAAACTTCTCTTGCTTCATCAGCTGCAATGCCGGCAGTTATAATAGCTCCGCTTTTTCTGGCCGCCTCAGCCACCAGCACGCCGCGAGACAACCCCACTATAATGCGATTACGTGCAGGAAAATTATACGCCTTTGGCTCTGTTCCAGGCGCAAATTCCGTAATAACGGCACCATTTGCAGCAATACTTTCAAAAAGCTTTTTATTTTCTGCCGGATAACACATATCTATACCACAGCCAAGTACGGCCACTGTCGTACCGCCAGCCTGCAGACATGCTTTATGGGCAGCTGTATCTATCCCTCTGGCACCACCGCTGATAACAGGTATCCGTTCTTTCGCAAAGGCCTCCGCAAAATAAGCGGCTGCTTTTAATCCATAAGGAGAAGCCTCTCTTGACCCAACTACAGCTAGATTATAAACACTGCTCGGCAAAGTACCACGAACATACAGCACCAGCGGCGGATCATGAATCTCCTTTAACGATACCGGATATTGCTCATTGTAAATACTGAGCAGTGCTACGCCGCTTTTCTGACAAAATATCGCCAATCTTTCCGGTAATTCAGGTTTTCTTCCTGTCATAAAATTTACAATCTGCTTTTCCGTACAGATATGCGACTGCCTAAGCTCATCCTCTGGAGCAAGATAAACTGCTTGGGCACTGCCAAAATAATTTATCAGCTTGGGAATACGGCTTCTGCCTAATCCAGGTACCACAGCACACAAAGCTGCCAGATAAAATGCGTCCAATACCTCAACTCCCTTTTATTCAAGTCATATCAGACGCAACCGACAGTTGTGCCGCAAGACATAGATTTCTTTCATTATAGTAAGCTTGTTCCGTCCGGTCAAGCAATTTCATTTTGTCTTATATGCTTCAAGACGCAATCACAAATCTTTTCTGCAGCCTGTAATCTCATTTTATCTGCCTGTAACTCCTCTGCTTCTTGTTTGCTGAATGCTTGTACAAAAGCAGCCACCTCTGCCGTACTTTTAGCAATAACTGCACCGCAGTGTCGATGAAGAAAGGCTGCATTGCCTTCTTCCTGCCCGGGAAGAGGTTTATAAATAATAAATCTTTTGCCTAAGCTCAAAACCTCAGCAGAAGTCAAGCCACCCGCTTTAGAAACAACTATATCTGCAGCAGCCATTATTTCCGGCAGACTCTCAATAAAGCCGTACACAGTTAATCTGTCTGCTTTGCATTGCTGCAATTTAGTAAACAGTTGTTTATTATGTCCAGTAACAGCTATGATTTTGATATTATGCATATTCTCTTTTTCCTGCAAAGCTGTCACAATTTCTGCCATCGGCAGAAGTCCTTCACCACCGCCCAAAAGCAGACATATCTTTTCATTATCATTTATGCCAAGTTCCTGCCGCAAAATTTTGCCATCCGCTTGCATAAAATTTTGCCGTACAGGAATACCATACGCATATACCTCTGCATTTTCCGGCAGTCTGTCAGTTAAAAGCTTATCAGCAATAAAATAGGTATCTACACCAGGGCAGATCCACCATTTATGTATGGTAAAATCTGTTATCACAGCACCAAGGAACAATTTTTTCGGCAAATTTTTTTTGTAAATGCCAATAATTCCGGCCGGTGTTGCATGCGTTGCTATAACAGCATCTGGAGCTACTTTTTCCAGATAGTTTTGGCCTAATCTGGCTAAAATACCGTTAATAAGGTTCTTCATCCACAGAGAACCTTTCTCCTGATTACCCCATTTATACATATATTTATACATCCAGGGAAAATGCTGCAGCATCTGCAAGTAAACTTTCAAAAAACCTGTTCCTAAAAAATGCGGAAAAAAATCAAATATATTGCCATGAACCACATGAACAGCCTTATTTGCCGCAAAAACCTGTTCCAATGCCTCTGCTGCCAATTTATGACCAGAGCCGATTGGTGCGGAAAGCAGCAATACTGTATATTTTTTATTGGCTGCGTTCATAAAGTCCTCCTTAAAATTAAGCATTTTTTAATAAATTTGTGAAATCGCTTGAATAAGAAACGTTATTATTGTATCATATTTTTATTATATCATACTATCTAATAAACAATAATGGAGGTAAAAATGAAAAACAGATTGCCTGTCGAATCTTTTACATTTCCTATAGAAAAAATTAAAGCAGGTTACTACAGCGATGCCTATTTTCTGCGCACTGCTGAAATCTTAAACGGAGATAATTATCATCCTCGTGTGCTTATGCAGGTATTCACCCGTGAACATGTAGTTGTTTGCGGTATTGATGAAGTTATTGCTTTGATTAAGACCTGTGCACACAACCCTGAAAACATTGTTATCCATGCACTACATGACGGCGACGAGGTAGAACCTTGGGAAACTTTGATGACCATTGAAGGTGATTTAGCCGACTTCTCTCATCTTGAAACTATCTATCTCGGCATTCTCGCACGTCAGAGCCGTATTGCGACTAATGTTCGCAATGTAGTAAAGGCAGCTAATGGCAAACCGGTGCTGTTCTTCCCTGCTCGTTATGACATTTATCATACCCAGGAAAGCGACGGCTATGCAGCAAAAATCGGCGGCATCAAAGGTTTCTCCACCGATGCCAACGCTCTGCCCAGCGGCAGTAAAGGATTGGGTACTATCCCCCATGCATTGATTGCTGCATATAATGGCAATACCGTAGCTGCAACGGAAGCCTTTGATAAATATGTTGATCCTCAAATTGCCCGTATTGCTTTAGTTGACTTTGACAACGACTGTGTTAATACTTCTCTTGCCGTTGCACGCAAACTGGGTCATAAACTACAAGGTGTTCGCCTTGATACCTCCGGCAGCATGGTAGATAAGAGCCTGCTTGACCAGATGGGTATGTTCAATCCCACCGGTGTATGCAAGGAGCTGGTCTGCAATGTACGTAAAGCCTTGGATGCTGAAGGCTTCGATTATGTAAAGATCATCGTTTCCGGCGGTTTTGATGCCAAACGCGTTGCTGCTTTTGAAGCAGCCGGTGTTCCCGTTGACACTTATGCTGTCGGCTCCAGTTTCTTTGACGGCAACATTAATTTTACTGCTGACATAGTAATGGTTGACGGTAAACCTTGTGCCAAAGCTGGCCGTAAATATCTGCCTAACGACCGTCTTGAACTTGTAAAATAAAATAAATAAAAGCACTGCTTCGGCAGTGCTTTTATTATATCATTATTATTGTTTCCACTTATTTATCGGAGCACCCAATGGCCAGAAAGTTCTGCCATAGAAATTATTCAGAAAAGCTGCTCCTGCACCATACATGGATAATAAAGAAATTGCCATTTCAGAGTAAGCAGCTATAGCATGAGGCGCATGTCCCCCAATCTTCCAGGCATCAAGTGCCAGGCAGATTAACAGGATATCAATCAATACCATATCTACAAATAAAAACAGATTAGCAGAAGAAGCTGCAATAGTACCGATACAAGCAAACAGGAAAAAAGCAAAAAATGCAAAGCCTATAGCCTTAGCATCAACACCGGCGCTTAATCCTGCACCCAAAGAACCTGCTTTAATCATCCAGCTCATACCTACTGCTGCCCAAAACAGGCCAAAAGCAGAGAAAATAGTAGCTCCAAAAATATTTCTGTGACAATAATCAAGGATACCGGCAATGATTTGCGCTAATGAGCCGCAGAATAAAGCCCACGGAAGTACCCATGATACATCCGAAACAATGCCCATCTTTTGTGCCGAAGCCACCATAGTGACAACTGCCAGGCCAAATAATCCTAATGGAGTCGGGTCTGCTACAGAAAGTTGAAAATGCTGCGTAGAATTGGTATTCATTAATACGCCTCCTTTATAATGGTTTTGTGCTTTTGCACATTGTATACAATAAATATATATGCAAAAATAGTGCTCCGTCAATATCTGTTACACAAATTTTCTAAGCTTTTGCTATTATGCAATAATTCTTATTTTTAAACATTTTATTTCATACTTATTTAATATAAATAAAGTACTTTCAGCGTATTAGGAGGTAATCGTATGAGCCTAAATTCTACTCCTTCTGCCGACCGAATCCATATAGGCATCTTTGGCAGACGTAATGCTGGTAAATCCAGTCTTATTAACGCCTTGACCAGTCAAAACCTTGCTATTGTCAGCGATGTTAAGGGTACTACAACCGATCCCGTCTATAAAGCTATGGAATTATTACCTCTGGGTCCGGTAATGATGATTGATACTCCAGGCATTGATGATGAAGGTGAGCTTGGCAAACTGCGTATTCAAAAAGCTTATCAGGTGCTTAATAAAACAGATATTGCTGTCCTCGTTGTTGACTCTGCAAACGGTCTTACTACCGAAGATAAAGAATTACTTGCTCATATAAAAAGCAAGAATATACCATTTTTATTAGTTTTTAATAAGAGTAATTCCATTACTGACGAGCAGCAGCAAAAACTTATAAAAAATCTCACTATTCCATATTTATTCGTAAGTGCCCAATCAGGTGAACATATTCATGAACTTAAAGAGCTGCTGCCCAAACTGTTACCGGAAACCAAACCGCGCGAACTGGTTGGCGATTTATTGCAGCCCCTTGATACTGTCGTATTAGTTACTCCTATAGACAATGCTGCTCCCAAAGGCCGCCTTATTCTGCCGCAGCAGCAGGTACTACGCAATGTCCTTGACCATAACGCTATTGCTATGGTTGTACAGGAAAGTCAGCTGGCAGAGGCTTTAGCACAGCTCAAAAATCCTCCTCGCCTAATCATTACAGATAGTCAGGCTTTTAGCGCTGTTGCCAATATCGCAGATCCTTCTATTCCCTTAACGTCTTTTTCCATCCTCTTTGCCCGTTATAAAGGCAGTCTTGCTAATGCAGTAGCTGGTGTTAAAGCTCTGCAAAACATACAGGATGGCGATAACATTCTTATCAGTGAAGGCTGTACTCATCATCGTCAGTGTAATGATATCGGAACAGTGAAGCTGCCTGGCTGGATTAAAAAGTATACAGGCAAAAATCCAGAATTTGTTTTCACCAGCGGTACAGAATTTCCTCTGGCCCTTTCCCCATACAAAATGATTGTTCATTGCGGCGGCTGTATGCTTAACGACCGTGAAATGCTTTACCGATACAAATGTGCAGCTGAACAAAATGTACCTATGACTAATTATGGCATTCTTATTGCTCATATCAACGGTATTTTAAAACGCAGTATTGCTCCCCTGCCAGATATTGCAGGGCTCCTTTGAATATCATAAATTTACAACTTACACAAAAATATAAAAAGCAGACAGTAATAACTGCCTGCTTTTTTATATTTTATTCCTAAAAATTTCCTTATTTCATATTTTTACGCAACTTCATTAAATTAACCATCATATCTACAGCTTCTGGTGTACGATGATCAAAAAATAGACTCTTGCCTTCATCAAGTTTACTTATTTTTGTCATATCTTCATCTGTTAAATTAAAATCGAAAATATCAAGATTTTCCTGCATCCTGTTTTTGTGTACAGACTTAGCTAAAGTAACTATGTTTCTTTGCGTCAGCCATCTCAATATTATTTGAGCAACACTCTTATTATATTTTGATGCTATTTGCTGAAGTATTGGCTGTGAAAACATACCATTGCGGCCTTCGGCAAAAGGTGCCCAACATTCCATCTGCACATTTCTCTGTTTCATATATTGCTGTGCAGCTTTCTGCTGATTAAAAGGATGAGTTTCTACCTGATTTATCTGCGGAGTAATCTCGTTAAAAGCACATATATCAGCAAGACGATCAGGGTAAAAATTACTTACTCCGATTGCACGCACTATTCCATCTTTATACAGCTTTTCTAAAGCCCTGTAAGCACCATAATAATCACCAAACGGTTGATGCAGCAAAATTAAATCAAAATAATCTGTACGCAGTTTTTTCAAAGATTGATAAACAGATTTCTCAGTTTCATCATAGCCATAATTACTCAGCCACACCTTAGTTGTTAAAAATATTTCGTCACGAGGTATACCAATCTTTGCTATCGCATTTCCAACTTGTTCTTCATTATAATAGGATTGTGCTGTGTCAATGAGTCGATAACCAACTGCTAAAGCATCCATAACACATTTCTCGCAAATATCTTTATCAACCTGATATACTCCAAATCCCAGTTTGGGCATTTTTACATTATTGTTTAAAATAACATATTCCATAAATCTACATCTCCTCTTCGTTTACTTGAATACTGACTTTACTAAAACATTAATATTGTTTTATGAAAAACTTTTAGAAGCCGAGCGTTTCAAGCCACTTCTCAACATCAGCAGGTCTGTTTGCAGTAAATCCTGGAAAAACTTTTCCAGAACCAGCAGCAGAAATAATTCCTGGCATACTTTCTTCAATATCACTTCCTCCACTGGTACAAAATGGGATAATAATCTTACCTGAAAAATCATATTTCTCCATAAAGGTATAAATTGCCATTGGAGCATCATGCCACCAGATAGGATACCCAATAAAAATAACATCATAATTTCTAATGTCAGGTACTGGCATCTTTATATCAGGATGTATATTATTATCTTTTTCTTTTTTGGCAACCTCTGTAGTTTCTTTGTAAGAAGAAGGATAAGCATTTACAGTCTCAATTTTAAATATATCTCCAGAAGTTTTCTGTCTAATTAATTCTGCGATATTTTCAGTTGTTCCGGTACGAGAAAAATAGGCAATCAATACTTTTTTACTGTTCAACGTATCGGGAATTGCATGTGTATTTGTATTATTTACCGCAGCCCCCGTCGTGCCGCAAGCTACTAATAATATACACATAAAGATAACGGACAAAACAGCTGTTATTTTTTCATCATACCCATCTCCTTTATTTAATATTTATCTAAACTCTTTTCATGCAGCCAACTTTCCATAAGATTTGCTATATCTACATTATTCAAATCGGCAAACATAAAATGTGTATTACCTTTTATACCTATTGAAGGCAAATGAATAACTGTAACATCTCCACCATATTCATTTACTGTTTTAGCCCAAATTTTAGCCATTTGCAAACGAACTCGCCAATTATCTTCATTCCAATCATCCGTTGGTTCCAGTGGAATATTATCACCATAATAAATTACAATAGGTATACGTGTAAGTTTTGCAAAATCACTATCGGATATTTTCTCACCTTTTAAAGCTCCAAAAGGACTCGTCGTCTCAAGCGCTTCAGGCATTGCTTTTTCAGGAAAAACAAACCCACTTCCTGGCTCAAAGGCTACAATGCCTTTAATCTTATCAGTTTTTACAGCAGCCAACCAGCCAATACCTCCGCCTTGTGAATGAGTTACAAGAATACCTTCTCCGCTTCGTTCAAAAACTTTGGCTACTGCATCACTGATAACTTCTGCGTCATACCTGCCTGTATCCGGAGTCATTTGCCTGTAAAACTGCTCTAAAGAACTTTTACCTTGAGGGAATTCTACATCTTTATAAAAGGATTCATTTTTTCCTAAACGAAAATTATTAAACCATAATAATTCATCTGGTACAGAAACTGCTGAACCACCGTCAGTACTGCGTCCTGCCTCTCCTCGTCTTGGTTGGTCAATCAAATAAATACTGTAATTACGTCCCAGAAAAATATTCTGAAAACCATCTCTTCCATCTGGAGTTGTTTCCCAGGTACGTTTGGACTGCCCGGAACCATGAAGAAAGATAAGCGGATATTTATGCGCCTGTGCGGGAATTTGATAAAACACGTAAGCATGATCTCCATGGAGCGTTTGTCCTGCCGGATTAGTCGGATTGGAGTAATCAAAATTTCCCATAACCTTTGTCACAGTACCGCCAGCCGCAAAACTCCCCTGATCTACCAGCGTTACCGGTTTTTCCATAGCACATGCAACAGTTGTCATATTTATTGCAGACAGTACCATTATTAAAATTTTACTGAATTTAAATTTGTACATAAGACGCCTACTTTAATCCGCTTACTTCTTCAAGTTAGTGAATCATTCTTGCAAATATTTGCTATAAAAGGTATTAAGCTTTGCAACAAACTTATCAACATACTCTGGTACATAATAAGTCTGAATATGAGTTGCATCTTTCACTAAAAACAGTTCTTTATTTTTAGTGCCGGAAGCTTTGGCAAAGGCTTCTTTTGTCATATACAAAGAATCAGCTTTACTTCCTGCCATCATTAAAAGCGGCTGATCAATCAAATCCATATGGTCAGTAACATCCCAAGTCATTAAATCCATAAGGCTGCTGGCAGTATAGGCAAATGTAGAATTCGGATGACGGTGTGTTCTTCCATAATAAATCATACCTTCTCGATAAAGATCTGTAGGAATCTTACTTATTCCTTCATCAGTTAAGGCATCAAAATCAACATTTCCCGCATAGGAAATCTTGCCTGTTTTAACTTGTTCTGCACGGGCTGCAGCTGCCTGATGCAGTCTTTCCTGTACAGAATCAAGCTGAGTATTCATATAACCATTACGTCTTACCTGTCCAGAATTAAACATACTTAATGTTGCAACTGCCTGCATCCTTTTATCAGATTTTGCTGCCTCTAAAGTATATCCACCACCGCCACAAATACCTAAAGCTCCTATGCGTTTGTCATCCACACCAGGATATGTTGAAATAAAATCAACCATCCCATGAATGTCTTCTGTGCGATAATAAGGTTTATCAGTATGTCTCGGTTCGCCTTCACTGCTTCCCTGATATGCCGCATCTGCAGTAATCGTTATATATCCTAATTGTGCCAGTCGCTGTGCATATAAACCTGCAACCTGTTCTTTTACACCACCGTTAGGATGTGCAATAACAATCGCCGCATATTTTTTGCTTGCATCATAATTTGCCGGCGTATATACATTAGCAGAAATTTTCACTCCATGAAGCATGTAGTGTTCAGGATGAATATTGACCTGCCCCGATACATTTTCTGTAATTGCATCTTTATAAACTAATCCAAAAGGATTCTCTGCTGCCATTGCTGAATTACCTCCTAATCCTGCACCCAAAGTTATAATCAAACCAGCAACTAATAAATTTTTACTTAATTTCATAAAACCATCTCCCTTATACTTGTTCATCAATTTTTATTATGCAAAACTTTTCTTAAAACATTATCAGCATTATTACCAACTTCACTGCCTACATGGTATTTTAATAATTTAACTGCTTCTTCAAGCTGCTCTGTCGATAAACCTACATTTAAACTGACATTATAGTGGCTGGCCAGTTGAGCATTAACATTTCCAAGGGCCGCCAGAGCACTGACTGTAGCCAGTTCACGTTCCTGATAATTTAGTACGTCTCTTTCAAAAATATCACAGAAAAGATGTTCTTTTAAAAAGCTGTCTATTTCAGGTGAAAAATCATATACACTGCCTGCAACTGGTCTGCCTACTAATTCAGTTTGAATTGCTGTTCCAATACTATGTCGATTCCTTTTCGGATCTGACTTGGCAGCTGTTTTTCCTTCAGCATCTTTAATTCCTGCAGTTTTACGTTCATCTATAACTGTAAGTAATGTATTTAACGCATTTAAACTGCGTGGAAAACCGCTGTAAGCATACATCTGGATAGATACTTCTTTTAACTCATTAACAGTAACACCATCATTAAGGGCTTTATTAAAAGCTTGTTTTAAGGCAGGTAAATTTCCTTGAGCAGTCCATGCTGATACTAACACAATATTTTCCTGCTTAGGTGTCAAACTAGCTGCGTCAGCAGCATGCATGTTACTGCAAAAACCTGTTATACAAAAAACTAACATAGTTGCCAAAAGCGCTTTTTTTAACATACTTATTCCTCCTTCAACGACAAATAATCTTTATTTGCTACAGGTTCAAGCCAAGTCACTCCTTCCGGATGTACTTGTGATATTGCGATATGAGACATCGCTGTATCAGGACCTGCGCCGTGCCAATGTTTAACCCCAGGAGGACACCATACTACATCACCTGGTTTTAAGCTAACAGCAGGCTTTCCCCATTCCTGTGTATAGCCGTACCCTGAAGTTACAATTAATACTTGTCCTGCTCCATGAATATGCCATTTGGTTCTCGAACCCGGAGTAAAATATACTTTTGCTGCATAAGTTGTAAAATCATTTTGTGTACTGAATAGATTTTCCAGCCAAGCCGTGCCGATAAAGTTTTTTTCTGGCGCCTGTACTACTGGATAACTGCCGTTATGTTTTACCTGCTGATGCAGTGCATCTGCACATCCGGCACCGGCATTGATAAATATCAGAGTACTAAACAAACAGCACCATAATATTTTTTAGCTTGCAAACTTCTCACCTCTTTATATTGCTTTGAATTTTTATTTTTGCTATAATTAAAATAACACCTCGTGTTAGCTCGAGGTCAAGCTTTTTGATTAAAAAATTTTTAGAATATAAAGGTGACAAAAATGGAATACACCATCGGAGAAGTTGCAAAAAAAATGCATGTTTCAATTCATACTTTACGTTACTACGATAATGAAGGACTTCTGCCATTTGTGCAAAGAAAGCCAAATGGTCAAAGAATATTCACCCATCGCGACCTGATTTTTCTTAATACTATTGAATGTCTAAAATCTACAGGTATGCCCTTAAAAGATATCAAGCAATATATAGAATGGTGTCTCGAAGGCATGCCTACTGTCCCTCAACGTTATAAACTTTTTATAGAGCGTAAGGCTATTGTTGAAAAACAGATTGAAGAAATGCAAAAGATTTTAAAAACTATAAACTATAAATGTGATTTTTATAAAGAAGCTTTAACTACAGGAAAACTTAATATATGCGAAAAAGAACGTGAATTGATGGCAGAGCAAATTATTGACGGAACTTTTGGCAATGCTAATATAGAAAAATAAAAAAAGAGGTCAGTTTAAAACTGACCTCTTTTTATTTTTATTTACTTAGATATTTATTACTTTATTGAACAAACTGCTGTTGCCTTCAATAATCTGCTTGCCACCAACCACACAGATATAACCATCGCTTAACATATCTTCAACAACCTGTCCTAAATTCTGCAAATCATGATTCGTAACCTGCAGAACTTCATCACGTGTCTGCTGACGACGCGAATCGGAAACCTGTTTTAAGAAAATATTTACAGCTGTGTCAAGACGCATAGAATTAGTTAATGGTACATCCATGCCGCTAATGGTACCTATCACGTATTTATCTAATTCTCGTTCTGTAAAATCTGCCTCACGCAGCCATGTAGCCAAGCCTTGATATGCCTGCAGTGATTCTTTCAGCTTAGGATCACGATAAGAAGCAAAAACACCCAGTCCATTCATTTCAAAACGTGCTGTAGCGCCGTAAGCTCCTCCCTGAATGCGAATCTTAGTCCAAAGATATTCATAGCGCAGAATGGTTTCCAGTACGCGCATAGCTCCGGTAAAGCGATATCCGTGCTTGATAAAATTACCGCCTGCAGCAACATATTGTACCTTACCTGCAGTTGTAATCGCCTCGTTTACATCTCCACAGGCAATTACATCGGGAACAGTACCAGCTACGTCAGAATCTGGCAGCTGTTGATTAAATTCTTCTGCCATACTGCGTACCTGCTCTTTATTTGCTTCATCACATGAGTAAGCAAAAATATAACCATTTTTATGGAAGAATACCGACAGCAGTTTTTTTAGAATATCAAGGGCTTCCTGTCCCCTGCTTTCAAAATTATCTGCCAGCGCTTTGATAAACTGATAATAACTAAACTGATCCTGCTCATTAACTCTTGCCGCTGCCGAGGTATATGAATACAATCTGGAAATTGCTACATTCTGTCCGCGGTTAAAGAAATTATCATCCCAGTCAGACTTAACTTCATCTACCAAATCACGCAGTCTGGATAAATCATCAAAGGAAGTTTCTCTTGCTACAGCAGTTAAAATATCAAAAAGCTTAGACAGATTTTCTGCCATTACTTTAGCTTTCATTGTAAAGTAAATTTTATATTTATCAGCATCTTCTGCATCAGATACTGCTCTTACATTAAAAGCAACACCGCCGGTATACATAATGCTCTCAGTAGCAATTTCTTCATAAGTATAGCGCTTGGTATTGAATTTACCCAGTACGTCAGCCAGCAGATAACAATACGGCAGCATCTCCTTTGCTACGCCTGTCATATCAAAATACCAGTTAAGATAAGCAATATTATGAGCAGCTGCAGGCAAATACAGAATTTTCCCGCCATCAGCCTGCTCTTCCTGCATAACAAATTTCTCTACTTCTCTGCGTATATCACTGCGCTGCAATATGGGGATGGATGCTAAATCTTCCGGCGTATCAGGAAGAGCCTGTCTTCTGTGCAGCTCTGCACATTCAGAAATGTGCTGCTCAAGCTCCTCTTTACTCATAGCTGCTTTCAACTCTGCCATAGCAGCAACAGCAGCAGCATTATCTTTTTCTTCCTTACCAGGCTGCGGACGCAATGTTACTACTACTTTATGAGTGTTATCCAGCAAATAATTTTCAATCAGACGTTCAAAATAACCGTTATTGATACCTTCGCGCAGTTCCTTAAGGATATTGTCATAGCGCAGGCCATCTACAGGATTACCGCCATAAAGCCAGTTATCCATAATACCGATGCCATAGATAAGTCCTTTGGGATAAACTCCGAAATCAGCTTCCCTAAGTTTAAATTCTGCTGCATTTAAAGCACCTTCCAGCAGCTTCTTGTCAATGCCATCCATGGTCAGCTGCTGCAAAGTCTTGTAAACAACACTGATAAATTTATCTTTCAGCTCGTATTCACTGCCGGAAACTTTGATGCTCATAACTGGCTGCAGCAGGCTGCCTACGTAACTGCCGCTTACGCTTTGTCCAAGCTTAGCCTCCAGAAGTGCACGGCGCAGCGGAGAAGATTCTGACTCCAGCAATACACCTTCCAAAATGCGTAGTGCCATAGAAGTTTTTACGTCTCTTGCACAGCCAGTAACAATAGATAATTCATGGTAGGTTTTAGCCGTTAAGTCTTCACTGCTGTCAACCGGATAAAAAGCCTCTACCTCCTGAGTTCTGCTCAAAGGCTCCTGCAGTCTGATATTGGAGTCAACATCACCAGTCTTCTTAAAGGCAGATAAATATTCTCTGTCAAGATATGCCAGGGTATCATCAATATCCATATCGCCATATAAATAAATAAAGGAATTTTCCGGGCTGTAATAAGTCTTATGAAAGGCTTCAAAAGCCTCCTGTGTCAGCTGCGGTATAGCATCAGGATGTCCGCCGGATTCAAAGCGATACGGCGTTGCAGGAAAAAGTGCTTTCATAGCTTCATTTTCCAACAGCGCATCCGGAGAAGAATAAACACCCTTCATTTCGTTGTACACTACGCCGTTATAGCTCAGCTCACCATCAAGGCTTTCTAAATTATAGTGCCAGCCTTCCTGACGCAAAGTATATTTATTTTCATAGATTAACGGATAAAATACCGCATCCAGATATACATCCATCAAATTGCGGAAATCCTTATCATTACGGCTGGCTACAGGATACATAGTCTTGTCCGGATAAGTCATTGCATTGAGAAAAGTATTCATAGAACCTTTCACCAATTCTACAAAAGGCTCTTTTAAATGATATTTTCTGGAACCACATAAAGAAGAATGTTCCAAAATATGAGCAACGCCGGTATCATCATTAGGCGGTGTACGGAAAGATATGGAAAATACTTTATTATCATCAGCACAGCCTAAATAAAACAATCTTGCGCCGCTGTTAACGTGCTCCAGTAAATATGCTTCAGCATTTATTTCTTCTATATGATCCTGCTGCAGAACCTGAAAGCCATGATATATATTACTTACTTCTAACTTCATCGTTACCTCCGTTAAGTTTTTCTTTTTATTTTACCATATCTGACAGTTAAAATCTCAAAATCTGTGTGAATACTTGCGTAAGCAGCTATTATTGCCTATAATTAAGGTTGGAAAGATTAGTGTTATTATGATGTCACTGGAGGGATTAAAATGGACGAAGCACGTTTTACCATGCGCATACATCCTATAATTATGAATAAAATGAAACATATCGCCAAAAATAACGGCCGTTCACTGAATAAAGAAATTGAACAAATCCTCAAATGGGTCGTAGATGACTACGAGCGTAAATGTGGACGTATTCAGCTTACTGAAGAAGAACAGCCCAGCAAAAAACATACTGATATAGAACCTTATCCAGACATGCCAATGGATATGCTTTTCAAACTAGATAAAAATAAATAAACAAAACCTCTGAACCATTTATTGATTCAGAGGTTTTTATTTGTTTACGGCAATTCTTTCATTAAGAACACTGTCTATTTTTATTATTTGAAATAGTTAACTCTTAACCTAAAATCTACGTATTTATGCCTTTGTGCAGGCTTACAAATACTAATCTGACAAAAAGCTGACAAATAATCAGAGGGCTGCATTTGATTACCAAAGGCTGCAATGAATATCATACTATAAATGTACAAATACCATTATTTTACATATCTTATTTCTTCTTACGCTCATCAATTATTCTTTTCAATACTGCTATATTAATGTTATTATTTTTGATAGCTAACATTAATATACTTCCTGTTACAAAAATCATAACAGCAACTATTAACAAAACATCAGAATACAAACTAACAGCTTCTGAAATCATATTATAATAATTATATGTATCATGAGGATCAATTGGTTTTATGCTTTTTTCAGCACAGAAAGCAACCATACTTAAACAAAATGTTCCAATTATAGATATTGCTGTCATAAAATATTTTGCAAAATCCAGTATAGTTTTATTATTAGCTTCTACTATAATTAATTCTTTCTCTATTTGCTCTATCGCTTTAATAGACAAATACCTATTATTTGCTCTTTCATAAAGTAGATTTCCAATAAAATCAGCAAACAACAACCAATCTAAAAATTTATTAATTAAATCCATATTTACCACCTCACTAACATTCAGACAAAAGTCAAGTAAAAAAAATGACGGCTATTATATACCTAAATTATTCAAAAAATTAGTGGCGGAGTTTTCCGCCATTAAAATAAAAAAGAACGGCTGCAAGCAGCCGTTTTATAAATTGTCCTCTAATGAATAATCTGGCGTCAAATCATCAACAATCCTATTAAATTCACTTTTTTCTAAAGTAACCATGTATTTATAACAATTACCAATACAATCTAATCCAAATAAAATAGGTCTTTCAATACTTAAAGATTTTTGTGCAATAATACTAAAAATATACTCTCTAGAATTTGAATCATTTATTTGATGTTTCTTTAAATACTCTTTTCTATTTTCCTCCTTTTCTCTAAGTTTATCAATGTTATAAACTAATATATATTGACCATTGTTTTTTATAAACTCATCATTAACAGTATTATCTGTGATGTTTTTTAATGCAACTATACTCTTCTTATTTTTAGCAATAATTTTTTTACTTTCTCCTTTTGTTATGTTGCCATTCTTAAATTCAATAAACATGAACCCATTGTTGTTACTTCTATAAAATAGTCCATCATTAGATTTAGGAATTTTGTCACCTTTATTAAGATATGAATAGAACTCTTTTACCGCATCATCAAAACATTGCGCCTCTTTTTGCGATTCCGTCATATATTCACCTCTTGCATCATCATACGACAAATCATGAAAAGTTTTCGGATGCGAAGTTAAAAAGCTGTAATTTTCAAAAATCATCAATACTTTCCTCTATTAACATCATATTCCATAGTATATAGTTTTTTTAAAGGATAAGCTAATAAATCATAAATGTTTCCTGTGTTTTTTGTAACATCTTTAATTATAGAATAGCTACTATTCTTATCAAATTGTGACAAATAATATTTAGCTCTATCTGCTAAACCATATTTGGCAGTATAAACTTCTATAGCTTGAAGAAAATACGGACTATGTGTATTAATTAACACGTGAAGATTTAGTTCCTGTTGTAGCAAAACTATAATTTCAGCAAGAACCAATTGCCACTCTGGATGCAAATGTATCTCTGGCTCATCTAAGATAACTAAATCTTTTTCTTTGATAACCATATTTTCAATTAAACGTTTTAAAATAACGAAAGTTTTTAATCCCGTAGAAAGATTTGGTAAATATATTGGTTTCCCACCCCTACTTTCTAAAAAAGCTAACTTTTCGTGATATTGTGTAAAAGCACCTTGAGTTATTTCTGTTAACATATCGAAAATTTTTCGTAATTTATTATTCTGAAATATTATTGCATAAGGATTATTGTTTTCATTATATTTTTTATAAAATTTATTTTGTAAATTTCTTTGATGATTACTAATTTCAATAATACCATTATTACTCCAATCGACAAATGATATTGTTCTATCATAGCCATTATCAATTATGTATGGATTATCTATATACGTTACATCAGTTTTACCAGCAAAAACTCTTTCAACATATGAATTATATTGATCAAACTTAAATGAATATTCTATTCCAGCTAATGTAAGTTTTGCACTAGCTGTTTTGTGTTTTATATTAATTAACTGTCCATTATACTCAGAATCAATGGTTCTCTTTAAAATAATATTAGCATATTCTTCAACTGTTGTATTTTTCACATTTTCAATTTTATTCAAAAAAATATTAAATGCATTTGTATCAACATTAACATTATGGTACCTTGCCAGTATTTCACTTATTTTTTTTATAAAATCTTTTTGATCTAAATTTTCTAATTCTTCCACAGTTATGAATTTATTATGAAGCGGTAACGTGAAAAATTTATTATAATCGTCTATTGGTTGCATGTTCTCAATAATAAAATTTTTTATCGCTTCATTGCAAAAAACAAACTTTTCATTTTTTGCTTTTAATTTTATATCATAGAAACTATTAAATAAAGCAAATAAAAACTTACCTATTGTACTTTTGCCAGTATTATTCGGCCCAGCTATAACAGTTATACCATTAATTTCAATTTTTGCACTTTTAAATTTACCTATTTTATTAATTTCTAAAAACATAATAAACCTCGCAATTAAATATCAAAATAATATTATAACAGTTCACATTTAAGTACATTATACCAATAATCAAGGTAAATATACATCTTTTTCTAAAATTCAATTATTTGTTATAAATCACAAAAAGCCTGCCGATACTTTTATAGTACCGACAGGCTTTTTCTATTTACTACTATTATATATACAACCTACAAAGAACCCTGCTACAAATCCCCAGAAAGCATTTTGCCGCGTCTTTAGTTTTGCTTTACTTCTCTCCTGCTGTAGCTGCACTTTCAATTCGCTGCATAAGGTTGATACTTTCCTGATTTCTTCTGATGCATTCGTTAACGAGCGATTGGATTCTGTCAATTCGCTCTGCGCTTTCTGCAGCTGCTCTCTGGCTGTTTTCAAGTTCTGCATCAGCTCGGCTGATGGCGTTTTGAGCAGTGTTATTTCTTCCTGCAGCATCAGCAATGTCATCTGCTGCTCCTGAAGCTGTTGTTTCAATGCGCTCCACTGTTCTATCTGTACTGTTATTGTCTGCTGCTTTACCTCCGAAGCATGAACTGCAGTAAAAGGCCAAAACAATGACAAAAGCGATAATAATATAATGACTATTGCTATTAGTAGATTTTTCTTTGACATTCATATTTACCTCATAAAATGCTAAATTTATGCAAAAAATGAATAAAATCTCCATATTTTTGCTCTGATCTGAATTTACAGGCGCATAGTTTTGTATGCGCCTCTTATAAAAACAAGCTCAGAAACGAAATATGGAGATGCTTTTTTAGCTGTTACAGATTATAAAACGTAATGCAGCCAACTACAACAGCCCCAACGATAAAACCGCAGGCAAATGGACTGTTTTTCCAAAAGGATTTTATCTTTTCCATACTCTTACCCCCTTTGCCAAAAATCTGTGATACCACACGCAATAGCACGTGCGAAATCATCTAAGTTATTCATGAGCAGCTGCGCATCACTGTCATTGCTGATAAACGCAGTTTCTACTAATACTGCAGGCATTACAGTATTTTCTAAAACACATAAATCAGAATTTTGTTTTACTTTGCGATCCCTTGTATGCAGTGTTTCAATAATACGTTTCTGGATGCATTCAGCCAAATCTCCTGCTCTGCTCCATTTGTTATGAACTAATACCTCAGTACCATTAGCACTGGTATCAGTAAAAGAGTTACAGTGCAGGCTAATAAAAATGTCTGCTGGCCAGCGGTTAGCTGTATAGCAGACATTCGGATAAGCAGGTTCTTCACCATTTAAATTATGAGATTGTAAAAGCATTGTTTCGCAGCCAGCATTCTTCAGATATCTTTCAACCATTATGCCAAGCTCCAAAACTATATCAGCTTCAGTAATGTTGTACTTTTCATTAACGGCTCCCGGATCAATGCCAGGCATATGTCCCGGATTAATAAATACTTTCATATCATTTCACCTTCAGCTTTCCTTCTTCAGCCTGTTCTGTCAGCCGTGCCAAAGCATTTCGAATAATAGATGGAATATATTTTCCATAACCGGCACGATCCACATTTTCAATAATGCTGCCGGCTTCATTTAAAGCATAAGCGCAGATAGCCATTTGCCGCAGGATGTGCATATTCATAGCACTGTCTATTGCATTGCAGAAACCTACAACAGCAAAGATAACAAACTTTTTAAGAATACCGCGAAATCCTGTACTGCTATCCCACTGACCAGTTTTGCAGGCAGTAAACATACCAGTAACATAATCAATGATAGTCAATGCTATCAGGCCATAAATCATTTTATCCATACCACCAACAGCCAAACTGAAAATCAACCCAATAACAGCCCCTATAGTTAATAAGTGCTGCTCCAGTCCTGTCGGTTTTAAGAAAATAATGAAATCTACTATATTATCTTTGATTAATATTAAAGTATTCATAACTTTTCTCCATTTTTACTCATATATTGCCACTGGGCGATGCAACACAGAAATCATATACCTGCTGCAGCTTTTCTTTGCCATCAGCTTCAGATACAGCAAGCAGTTTTTCTTTGGAAGATTTATACCAGACATAATCCTGTTTCTGACTGTCGCTGACATATTTGTAACAGAACGCAAAATCAGCATAATCTAAGATAACAAAGTTCTTTTCTTCATCATCAAGCCAAACGGTATACCCAGTACTTCCACTTTGAGCTACCAAAAGAGGTGTATAGCTTGCCATGAAATTAGTAATATCTTCAGGAGCGCAGTCAAATCCATACCTGTTGCCAGATGGAAGGTTTATAAAACGAATTGCATCTCTGCGTTTTACAAATTCTTTTCGAAGGTTCTTTAGAGCATTTTCCTGTGTACAGGAAAATGGTTCTATATCCGTATACTGTTCCCATAATTTATTCCATGGATAGTAAATACGTTCATTTTCAGCAGTAGGATATGGAGAATTTAGAATATTTATAATTTGATTATTTTTATCTACTATGCAAACCATCTATATCACTCCTAATTCTTTAGTAAAAATCAGGCCCTCACTACCGTCAGCACCATCATATCCACCATCGTATCCAGTTCCTTTAATGCCTCCAGAAGCATCCATTGTCCCTTTAACTAAGAAATTGCTAACAGCTAAAATACTACCGCCACCTCCTCCGCCACCTCCAGCAGCATAGTGATTTGTACTAGAAGCAATGAAACCATTCTCACCTTTCGCAAAAATTTCTCCCTTATTGATTAAAATCTGTGCAGTTATAGATATAGAACCTCCACCTCGTCCACCTTTTCCGCTTTTCGCAGAAGAACTTCCGCTTCCTGACCCACCTCCCGATCCAACAATCAGCATTGGATATGGTAAATTTTCTTTAGTTAAAGAACTACCTCCCGCACCACCATTTCTTCCATAATCGTAATCACTTCTACCTCCTGCACCACCTGAAGCCCCATAGATTCCTGATGACATGCCATCTTGCCCATTATTATTATCATCTATTCCTTCTCCACCATATGCACCTGATGGCATCATATTAATTGTTCCTTCATTTAGAAAAGCGCCTTGGCATTTTATCCATGTATTAGAACTACAAGTTACTGTCACACCTTCTTTAATAAATACACTTTTATAATTCTTCACACCACTTATCGTGACATTACCAGTCGGCACAAAATCACCATCGCTGCCATCACCGCGGTCTGTATACCAGCTTGGCCAGTGATTACTGTTTACACCTGCAAGCGTACCAGTTCCGGTGTAGGTTACTTCAATAATCTTTCCTGCATCTGCTGCATTAAAAGCAATTAAGCCGGTATTCCAGTTTTCGTCACCATTTGCACCAGTATTGCAGTCAGGCCAGAACTCACCTGCTGCAGGTGTTGCTGCAACCTCATTAAAAGTCTGCCCATACGTTACTGATGTACCTACACTAGTAATCTCTTTTACTTGCATGGTACTTGGACTTGTTTTCTGTGGTACTTCATTTAAGCGGATATAATACGGACTATTTGCCGGTATTATATGCCGCTCTGTTATTTCGACACCTGTCGGAATATCATCATACGGATTATATCTGAAATTTGATGGTTCCATAATTAACCTCCTGTTTTAAGCTGCTTTGTTGCTGCCTGCTGCAGCAGTTCAGCCATTTTTGCATCACGATCGAGATTAGCAAAGTATCTGTCAATAGCATCCGGTATTTCACCAAGCTCCATATCAAGCTGTATTCCTTTATCAGACGATACAATATATTTCAGCTTAGATATCGGATATGTAAAAAGCTGACCGTCTAAAGTAGTGATTGCAGCCTGACCTTGCGTTGATAGTTTCCGGACGAAAAATGTTCCGTCTGCTCTAGGATACTCCAGCTTTACGCCACTGACTTTTGCTGATTTTTTAGGTTTAGCTAAATTTACCAACTGACTTTCTCCCCACCTCTCAGCATCTTCTACTGAGTAAGCACTGGGCAATGTCAGAATATCCTCCTGCACTTTGTACAGTTCCTGGCTTTCTAAGTCCTCAACTTCTGCTAGCCACTGTTCACCCGCATCATCTACATTACCGCCTTTGATATAGGCATGATTTACAATGTCCTCTATATTCCATGTAGGTTCATACTTTGTAAGATGCTGACCTACCCAAAGCCTTGCCTGTTCATTGATATCAGCAGTACGCGGCTTAAAATACAGCTGACGGTACTCATCTATTCCATATACATAGTCAATAGCAAAATCTGACAGCTGGCTTAATGCTTCTTTAGCAGTAACATGATCCAGTTCTATTTTAGTAATGGTATAACCTGTACTGATGATTTTATCTTTGTTTAAAACAAGGCCTACTTTCTTTTCAATATCTTTGGCAATATCCAAAACTATTGCTGATACTTCCATTCTTTCATATGTTTTGTTGACTATGATTTTCTCCAACAGGTTATAATAACCATGCCCGGTAAACTTAAAACTGTCTGTGGCTGTTGTTCCCTCAATAGGACGTTGCAGAATATATCCGCTATACCACGGACGCGAATCATTAAACAGGTGAATATCAATGCGCTGCTTATAACTAAGCTCTATGTTTACAGGCAGTTTATTAAAAGTAAGTTCTACTTTGCCGCAGCCTGTTTCCACTACTTCAAAGGTAAGCTGCTTTAATGAATTACTTTCACTGCCTGCTCCAAAGATAGCTGTTTTAGTACCATCGTCATTGTAAGCAATAACTGTGAATACATTAGGAAGATAATTGATATTATCGTCTGGAAGCCCACCACTACCGCCACCACCGTCTGATTTTAACGTATTGCCTGCATGAATATATCTGCCAAAATGATATAAACCATGTATTAAGTTTGCACCTTTATGACCTTGTAATACTTCTACTTCGGTTGTGTATGTCCAATCATCATCTGATGTGACTCTTTTGTCGATGTAGTAGTCATAATTATCCTCATCAGAAACAATATCTTCGTAGTAATCATAATCTGTTTGAGATCCTATAGTCACATTAAAAGCAGTGAAATTAATCTGATATGCATGAATTACATCTTTGTTAATTTTATTTATATTTATTCTGTAATACTTATATGATTTTTCATTATCGCTTAAATCAATATTAAAATTTCCTGCAACAGAATTCGTCCACACTTTTAATGTTTCCCATATATTATTATCATTAGATCCCTCAACAGTACCTTCCTGTGGATATGAATAAAAATATATCCATTCAATATTTGTTACAGTAATTGCTTGCTGATTATAAATCTTTATCCATCCTGTGGATGTTCCACTTCTCCAATAAGTACCATTATTATTATCAAAGGCATAATATGCTGGATACGTTCCTGCGTTTGCTCCAACAGCAAAACTATTTCCACCTAATGTTCCATTACTTGTAAGCTTTGGCTGAGTCCATACAATTTTTTTATAATAAAGCCGTTTATAATAAACTTTTTTCCAATAAATAATCTGTGTACTCATATAAACCACCTGCCAGTATATTCAACAGAAATATCACAGGCTGCACCAGTGTATTTATATGTATTACTTCCCGGCTGAGCATATAAAAACAATCCAGAAAATGTGTTCAGACTATTACCGGTATCACGGCGCACAGTACCGCTTTCACCATTTACTACAGCTACAGCTGGATTAGTAAGAAGCGTATCTTTTAAAGTAAAGCTTTGTCCGCTTTCAACATGAACTATAGTAATATCCGGAGTGCTTTGTCCTGCTGGCGGTCTAAATGACCAGATAAGCGGTACTTCTACAGATGAGCTGTTATTGATGATAATTTCAGCTTCCTTTTGTTCTGATGCAAAAGATTTTTCAATAATAGTAGCTACTGCAGAATACCTGAACGGTTTAGCACATAACAGACTTACTGTTACTGTACTCATACGCTGCTTAAACCCTTTTTCGTATGAATGTTTTATTTTGCTCAGGCCAGCAATATTGTAATATCTGTCTTCACGACCGCAATAAAGCTTATAATCCGTCATAGTAAAATAGCTGTAAGCCAGATTCATTGCCTCATCATGCTGTTCCTCAGTAGCACCATCCAGCATAAACTCAACCTGTATGGTATGCCCTTTTACCTTTTTATCACCGGTAACTTCACTGCCATGCACAAAAGCATTATCTGCAAGTTTTGCCTTAAAATCATAACTACCTACATCCTTTAAAGCCCAGGCAGCAGGGAGTATATATTCCTTGCTGCCTTTTACTATTTTCAGTTGTCCGCCGATATCTTCGTTACGTTTTGGGAACATTACTTACGCCCCCTTATTGCTGATAAAATAGTGCTGCCAAAGCTTTCATACATATCTTCTTCATCACTGCCGGTATTAATATCACCATAGATATTTAAGGCAGCATTTACCTGAGTATTGCCAGCCATTGCAACCTCACTATCACCGATCATAAAGCTTGCAAGACTTTCAAGCACACTGCTGCGTAAAGGAATAACAGCTTCCGGATAAGATTTCTCACCAATAAGTGCATGAACAGGCCCGGTAACAATACCTCCTGCAGCAAAAGGTGTTTCCTTATATCCCCAGTCAAATTCTTCTCCACTGGAACCGAAAGACATGGAACCTTTACCTATACCTTGACTTTTAGGACCAAAACCAGAAACTATGCCTAACGCACCAGAAGCGCCTGCACTCATTGCACCTAAAACAGATGTACTTGCTCTTGCAATACTTCCCGGATGTAATGTTTCATAAGCAATAGCAGCAGGTGTCCAAGCTGCTGCTTCCTGACCAGCCAAGGCAATACTTTTGCCGGTTTCTGCTTCAAGCAACATATCACTCAAAGCTCCGGAAGCTATTCTTCTTACCTGCCATTCAATAAACATAGCAACAATCTGTTTACTTAAATCCTTGATACTCTTAGACAAGCTGTTACCATAGACGATTGCTCCGGAAAAAGCACTGGCTAAACCATTTTTCAATGTATCAGCAGCCTGTACCGCAAATCCTAAATAAGTGCTTTCAGCTTCCATACGCCATTGATAATATGTAGACATTATCTCCTGATTTTCAGCCATATGAGCTAGAAAAGCCGCTTTTTCAGCATCTAAGTATGCTAAATATCTTTCCAGATCTCCTTGTCTTTGTATCTCATCAAGTTCTGCTTTATATGCCTGTAAATTAGTAGCATTAGACTTTAACCGTTCCGTAGTTTCAGTATCAATCTGTTCTCTAATCACAGCAGCTTCCTGCGCAGCCTTAACCTCCATAGCCTTACGCTGTTCAAGCATTGCTGCAGTAGAAGCAATAGCATTTGCATCACCGGTTTTCATAGCACGCTCATATAACTGCTGCGCTTCTGTTGCAGCATTTGTAAATCGCTTCTGCCACTCATCAACGGCAGCCAAACGCTGCTCTTTTTCTTTCAGAATATTGGCATAGACCTTTTCCCATTCATCCATACCACCTATTTCAATATCTAAAACGAAATTATTATAATCTCTCTGCAGATCTAAAGTTTTTTCTTTAGCAGAATTCAGCTGCTCGTTAATCTTATTAATCTCTTTGGTAATGCTATTCAGTCCACTTGCTCCACCTACTGATCCACTTGAACCAGCAAGATTACTGGATTTCAGACCAAGATTATTAACATCAGCATTTTCAAAAGGTTTCTTATTGTCCTGCTGTTTAGTAACTGGAACTTCCCATTTGCGCATCATATCCTGCGCTTCAAGGTTAGCAAGTTCAATATCAATCTGCAGCTTAAAATCCTCAGCTCTGCGGCGCATCTCATCAGTTATACCGCTTCCACCTACAAAACTGGCAATTTTATCTGCAAGCCAGCCAATATTACCAACAACACCTGCTATCACAGTCTTTACAGCGGCTGCCATCCTGCCGGCAGCAAGCTCAATCGACCAGCAAAGCTCATCCCATTGCTTACCAACCCATTCCCAGTTATCCCAGATAAGGTAAGCTGCTGCACCGACACCGGCTGCAGCTAAAGCAATAGGCCCGGTCATACCAATAAAAGCTGCTGTTGCTCCTGCTGCAGTAAGTCCCAGTTTCACCAACGCAGGTATAGCTGTTGCTACCAGAACTGTCGCAAAACCGGCAATAGTAGCACCAACAGCTGGAGGTACAGTATCACGGATTGCTTCTGAGATACCACTGGATTTAACTTTAGCCGCAAAATCAGATAAATCATCCTGAGCTGCTTTAAGTGCAGGTTTCAGATCTAATGCTTCAGTAATATTGTCACCTACAACAACCATAGTCTGACCAATGCTGTCACGAATATTACTGAGCATGCCGTTGATTGTAGATGCCTGCTCCTGCATCATACCGCCAAACTTACTGTTCATGCCGGATATAACAGCCTGAATACCTGTCGCACTGTCAATAGCACCTTTTTCAGCAAGCTTCATTGCTTCCGGAATACTTGTTCCCATAGCATCAGCAAGCATTTGCCATGCCGGAACACCTGCTTCAGCAAGCTGCAGCATTTCTTCAGCTGATACCTTACCTTTAGCCTGCATCTGCCCAATAGCCAAAGTTAAACGGTTGATACCATCCTGCCCCATACCTAAAGCTGCAGCACTGTCACCAACAGCAGTGAGTATTGGAATTACCTGCTGAGCTGTAAAGCCAAAAGCCAGCATTTTTTTAGAAGCATCCAAAAGTCCCGGCAATTCAAAAGGCGTACTGGCAGCAAAATTTTCCAGCTCTGCAAGAAAGTCTTTGGCAAGTGTTGCATCCTTCAGCAAAGTATTAAATGCTTTGCGTGTCTGCTCCATCTGTGCTGATGCATGAACTGCTGCAGCACCTACACCGGCAATAGCCAGTCCCAGTCCTCCTAAAACCTCCAATGAACTTTGGCTGATGCCCAAACCTTTACTGCCAAACTTCTGTTTTAATATTTTCTGCGCACTGTCAATTTCCTTACGCAGTCCATCAATCTTAGCTCCAATAACAACCTGTAAACTTGCAACTGTTCCCACACTCTCACCTCCTATAAATTAAACTCTTTTTTAATATCCTCATAGACAGCTTTTTTATCATCCTGCTTTTTACGATGAACAAAAAACTTTTTAAGAGGCGGGCATTTTTTAGGATTCGCTACCTGATAATTTGGATAAGCTGACCAGATGATAAACAAATCCTCCAAACGCTCATAACGTCTTTGCCAGCCTTCCATCATATCCAGAAGGTCACTGATAGTAAGTTTTTCAATTTCCCACGGCTTTAGATTTAATTCACCGTAGCAAAACGGTAACAACTCATCTATTACTTCAGTAATGCTTTTTACTTTTTTTCTTCTGTATTCTCTGCTCCCGCTTCATTTTCTTCAGCAGAATCTACTTTAAATGCATCTTCTTTATTGTAATTTTTGGTATAGCCAATAGCACCTGCTTTAGCAAGGGCAACCATAATCAGATTGTTTAAATTGACGACATCATCATTTTCCAGCCATTTTTCAAAAAGATTCATAGCTTTTTTTCTTGTCATGCTCGGATATTCTTCCAGTAATCCAACATAAAGGCAAGATACAACATCACCATAACTAAGCGGAAATGACTGAGCCATCAATGTAATATTTTTAGTAGAAATAAGATTTTCTAAGGCAATAAGACTTTTAATGTCATATTTTAATTTATATTGCTCACCATCAATAGTGATAGTTACTGTTTTATCCAGTTTCATATATCCTCCTAAAAAGAAAAGAGCAGGCTTTTAAACCTGCTCTGATTTTATTTTTTAAGCACCTGCCGGATCAGGCTCATCCGTAGTAAATTCCGGAGCGCCAATACCGCTGAAAGTTACAGTAGCAGTTGCTACATCATCATGCGGATTATCGTCACTGAATTCAGTAATATTTACCCAGCCTTTAACAGCGTTACCATTTTTATCACGGCGCATTAAATATAACGGAACGTCATTTAAAAACGCGTGTCTGAGAATGTCAAAGCCCTCATCACCAATTTTATAAACACATTCCTGCTCAATACTCCATTTTTTAGTACCCTGCAGCGTTTCACCCCAGCCTTTGGATGCTTTATCTGATGCATCAATTTCGTCAGCACTCATAGAAAGCGGTGAATTTCTCTGACCACCAACTAAAACCCAAGGTCCGGAAGTAGTTGCACCTTCACCATATGCAACATAAAGCAGTACATTTTTACCCGCCAAACTTTGGCTTGTACCGGTAAATTTAGGCAGATTTGCCTCAACAATAGCCATATTCAATACCTCCTAAATACTTTTCTGATCAATCTTTAAAGCTGCTCTGATAGTACCATGCTGCCATATCCTGCCATCGTTCCAGTCCTCAGCATGTACTTCAACCAACTCAATATTAAGACAGATAAGATTATATTTATCTATCTCCAAAGTATTACTTTCAGCTGTCATAGTCAGTACCGTCACTATTTCATCCAGCATCTGATTTATAATCTTTTTACCGCAATAATCACTGTAAACATCAATAGTAACTGTACAATTCCACAATGCAGCATCACTTTTACTTCCATCCGGCACAGCACTTATAGGTCCAATAATACAATAAGCTGGCGCCGGAGCTTTGCCATCTTCAAAAGGCGTAGAATCATCCAAAATAGGATATCCTTCAAGACATTTATTTAAAGTTTTATAAACAGCAGCCTGTACTGCCGTTATAGGTACAGTTCTAATCATGGCATATCCTTTAATATTTTCTTAATTTCATTTTCAACTTTAGGTTTTTCACTTTGAAAAGCAGGATTCATAAAAGGTCGTGCTTTTCGTGCAGGAAGCTTAACAGGACCACGTGCATACTTAACATCATTGCCAGCCGCAAACTTCAAAGCTTTTTTATTTTCAGGCTTTACAACGGAAGATTCCACACCATACTCAATTAAATGAGCATGTGGTGCCTTATTATAATCAGCTTTAACAACAGACTGCAAATCGTTGCTTTTGAATCGCGCCATCAGGCTGTCACGCAAAGCACCAGTGCGTACAGGAACATGACTTTTGGCATCATCACGGATGTTACGTCCACTTTTGCTTATAGCCTTTCCAATAGCTTTGGAGCTTTTTCCATCATACAACTTTAATTTACGGATAACCTCATCCAGTCCCTCTATCTCCATTGAGATAGTCATAGAATGCTTACCCATATTAACTGCCAGCCTGTAATATATTAGTTTCAATCCGATAATAAGCCGGAACTGTTTCTAATTCTGTTATACTGATTATTTTATAAATCCTGCCACTCTGCATTATCCTCATTGATGTATCAATGGCTTTAAGCGGCTTTCTTATAGTGAAAATAACCGGAATAAAATTCATATGCTGTCCGGAATATTCCTTTTGCGCAATTACTCCAGTTTCTTTATTTGCCCAACATTTCAGCAAATCTTCCCAAACCGCTGGAATCTTACCACCAAGCTCATCTCTTTGACCTGACGCAGAATTAAACTGTATACTTATTAATTTATTCAGCTTGCCCGGATTTATCATAAAACGCGCCCCCTGTTAAGCAGCGCTTTAACACCAAAAGGCACCTCAGAAAGCACTTTACCATTCTCATCATACGGAAGACGATTATTATACATGGCAGAAACAAGCAGCTTAATTGCTGTTTTTACATCTTCTATCTGCGCATCATCCTTACCGGTGATATATTCTACGACTATATCAGCACCAGCCGGCAAATCATCAATAATCACTCTGCTGTAAACATCTCCACATGCTGTGTGATATGATAACTCTTTTTCCGTGCCATCTGGCAAAACAGCTTTTACAGCAGTTACTGTCTGCAGATATTTAGACCGAGGCAGCTCAATATTAAACCCAGCTTCAGCCGCCGAAAAAGTAACTCTTAATGTCTGCGTATAATAAGCCTGCTTTTGATAGTTTTCACAATAAAGTCTGGCAGAAGTAATAAAGGACTCTATTAAAGAGTCCTCGTCATTACCATCTAACCGCAAATATAATTTTATTTCTTCTAAGGCAGCTGGTTCTTTTACCGGTCCCTGTACAATTTCAAGTTTCATAAGATTACGTCAAAATCAGGCAGCAGCCTTAGTATGGATTGCATCAGCAAACACAAAGGCTTCTTCATAACGCACGCCAAAGTCTTCACGCAAAATGCCACGCATTAAGGTCAAATCATTTTCAAATGCAGAAACCTGTTTGCTGCCATCAGTATAGCTTGCGTCCTGAGAAATAGAAATCTGCAACGCGCCGGCAGTACCAATCAAGAAATGCTTCCAGTCGCCAAAGAAAATCTGTGTCAGACCGTTCTCGTCATCACCAACGGTAATGTTATTGTCAATTTTAAAAGGATAACCGCAAAGTTTACCATCTTTCATTTCATCTTTGAAGATATAAGAACCATTTTCAGTCTGCATGCCATACAAATCAGCCCACAATACGCCTGGAATTCTCCAGCCTAAGTTCGGATTAGTAAGCTTTGCAGACAAAATTTTGCCTACCATCTGATAAATAACGGCAGCACTAATTTTACCATTTACAGTAATCTTATTAGCAGCGCAGGCAACAGTGATACCTTTAGGTGCATTTTCGCTGCCAGTACCATACAGAGAGGTAATATCTTCTGCTTCCGCAATGCCATTAACCAGCTCATCACGCACAAAACGATCTGCAGCCATACTGGAATCAAGCAGCAGTTCATTACTGATAGGAATAATGCCGGCAAGCTTTTTGGCAGCCAATTTAATATTGCCTAAAGTTACCTTGCTGTTACCAATAGGCTGGTTTTCGCCTACCCATTTAAAGTTTGCTGCACCTGTTTGTTTAACAAGATTTAAATTACCATTTGGCAACGGAAGTTCTGTAATTCCCATAGAACGAGTGACGCCAGTTTGACGTAATAACGGAATAATTTCGTTATATAAATTCTGTGGAATCATATAACCACCATCACCAGCTGTACCTTCAACCATGGCAGCTCTGATATATTCATCCTGCGGATACATACGCTCAGCAATTTCATCAAAGCTTTCATCACGGCTGCGTGCTGCCAGTAATGCAACCTTTACAAAACGTGCCGCTCTGATACCTACTTCCAGTTTTTCTTCCTGTTTACGCTGGCGAATCGGATTATTTTGTGCCGGAACGCTGCTCTCCAAGCTGCGCATTTCTTCCTCACGAACAATATCATCAGCCAAACTTACAGCTTCATTACGCAATTTATCATATTCCTGCTGCTCATCAGAAGATAAGGAACGCTGTGCATTTTCTGCACCATTCAGTAATTCACGCATCTTTTTTATAATTCCGGCACGTTTTTGTTTCATTTGCAAAATTTTATCCATAGCAATCATCCTTCCATTTCCAATAATTCCAAATCTCTTTTCAATGCTTCCAAATCAGTATTTTCCTCACGGCGTTTTTTATCGGCTAGATAATTACGAAACTCCTGCAGATCATTATCTGTTAAATCAGGCAAGCCACGTGCCACACCTACATCAGCATCAGCAGGAACACTTACAGAAGATACCTCGTATGGTGTCCATTGCCTTGCAATCTTACATGGTCCTTCAAATCGCCCGCAGGTTGATTTCTGACCGGCAGCAACTTCTTCCCATGCACCAACTCCATATCCTACTGATATTCCTTTCAGTGTTCCTCGCAGCACCTTTTGATAAATCATTTCAGAAAACTCATCTTCATCAAAACGAATTTTCGCTTTGCATCTGTGTTCTGCTGCATCAAGCACAGGTTCAATTATTGCACCAATAACCCGATCTGTATCATGGTTAAATAAAGCAACACCCATTTCAGACAGCCTTGTTAAATCAACGTTTCCTTCTTCATGGCCCAATACCTCGTTGTAATATTCACCACGGCGCCAGTCAAAACGTTTTACAGATTTTTCAGAGGAAAAGCTAATGGGAACTGTCCTGCTTTTCTGATCCACAGCTCCATCCAGCTGCATTTCACGATAAAAGAGTTTACTTTTCTCCGGCATTATTCTTCACCTCCTTTCCCTGCATCTCATAAGCTTTAATCCTTGCTTCCCAATATGGAGCAGCTAAATCAGATCCAATCATATTAAGAGGCACATAAATAGTTTCACCGCCATCAACACTGTTCATATTTTCTTTGGCGCGAATATCATTAGCATTCAGGAAACCCCATTGACGACCAATAGCATAAGCCTTGTACCTGCTTTCAATATCACCACGCACTAAGCCATCCATGACAAATTCAATTTCGTACTGGTCATGCTCATCATCACGGATGAGTTTTCGCATAAGCTCCTGCTCCCAGTTTACGCATTCCGGCATGATAGAATGTTTGGCAAAGTTTATATCCTGACTTTCAATATTGCTGAAAGTAGCATGTTCCAAATCCGCAATCATATGCGGCGGCACACCAAAGATTCTGGCAATCTCTGTCACAGAATATTTTCGGCTTTCCAAAAACTGCGCTTCTTCAGGAGGAACCCCAATTTGCTCATATTTCATGCCTTCTTCCAGCAAAATAGTCTTACCGGTATTTTCCACACCGCTGTAACGCTGGTCGAATTTTCTTTCCAGCCTTTTCTGTGCTTCTTCCGATAAGCTTTCCGGATGCATCAGCACGCCGGAAGGGCGTGCCCCATTTTTAAAGAACTTTCTGCCATAGTTTTTCAAATCAAGGCTCAAGCCCATTGTTTCAGCAAACATTCTGATAACAGATTTTCCTGATATACCATCAAATCCCAAACCCGGTATGTGCAGCATTTCATATGCCCTGAAAACACGATGGCTGCCATCATACAAAACCGCATCATAGAAAAGCTCACCTGTTTTTAGGCTGCGCTGCGCAAATACACTGTCCGGATGCAATGGCCATAAAGCTTTTGGCTGCCAATAGTTATCAAATTCAATCCATGCATAAGCATTACCATACAATTTCAGTGATGCTTCCATAATTGAACGGAAATTATAACTGCTCATGTTAGGGTTAGGTGAATTATGCAGCAGATAATATAGATGATGATCGGCTGCTCGTTCCTTTCCTTTAGGCCCTTTCCTGTACAAAATAAGAGGCATGGAAGCAACTGTTCTGGCATAAAGATTAACACAGGCAAAAACTGCATCAATGCTTAACGCTTTTTCAGCAGAAACCTTGCCGCCTGAAAAAGACTGAATTATTTCAGAGCTGATCCACTTTCCGTCTGACTTAGTCAAATCCATACGCAAGGATAAATTTGTAAAAGGTATTCGTAACTCCACTACTTCACCCCCTTTCAAAAGGTTTGTAAATCAGCATCTTCATACTTACTGCGTTTAGGCTTGCTCTTAGGCAGCCTGCTCAAAGCATTTATAAGTGCGGCAGCAGGGTCAATACGCTGAGTATCATCCTTATTCTTTTTGCTCAGCTTAATATTTTCATTACTGTCTGTGTATGCATAAGCATTTCCTAAAGCCCAGGTAAGCAACGGATTTCCGTCATGCACTACACGCCTGCTGACAATAAGCTCACGCAGCCAGTTAGTAGCTTCAGAAAGATTCAGCGTAGTCTGGCGTACCTCAACAGGTGTTCGTCCTTCTTTTTTCTGCAGTTCAGTCATATAAAAAGTTGCATTAAACGGGTCAAAGCAATCTTCTTTAGGCTTTTTGCCCTGCTGTTTGATAAAGCCGTCCACATACTCAGTTATGCTGTTGTAGTCAACTACAGCACCATCAGTTTCAGTTACCCAGCCATCTTTTATCCAGTCCCGATAAGGTACGCGGTCACTTTTGCGATGCTGCTCCACTGCATCCTCCGGAATAAACCCATGCGCCCAGACGGCTACCCTGCCATCCGGAAGATTACATGCACCGCCGTAAGCAGTAAGGTCAATTTTCTTTGATAAGTCATATCCGGCAAGATGCTCTCTGTTTTTAATCAGCTTCTTAAACTCTTCCCTCGAAACAGCAAGTTCTTTCCATATTTTCAGCTGGTCGCTGGATAAATATTTTGCCTCACTGTCCTGCTGCCATATATTGCAGCGTTTTGTTAAAAACTCACGCACCTTATCCGGATCACCACTGCCATAGGCACGATTATACTCATCTTTGATTTCCTTCTTAAGGTTTTGCGAATACTCGTTTTCATGCTGCAGAATAGGATTAGCCTTTACCCAGCAAGCCGGAGAGCTTACATCATCACCGTCTTCCATTTCGCGAATCATGGCAAAATAACTATCATCCTGCATTTCGCCGCGCAGCAGCTTGCAGGCACTTTCATATTCCTTTTTGCAGGGATTGTTTTCCGCATCTTTACCGGCAGTAGAAATAATAATCATCAAAGACTGATACCTTTTACCAAAGCCGGATTTTAATACGTCAACAATTTCAGAACTTGGGTGTGCGTGGTATTCGTCAATGATTACGATACATGGCGCACCGGAGTCTTTATTCTTTGTATCTTTGGATAACGGCCGCAGCCAGCCGCTGCGTATTTTATGAGTAATATAGGTATTTTTGATACGCAGGCATTTCAAAATCTTAGCGGACTTTTTCCCCATCTCCGAAGCATCACCCCAGACACGTTTTGCCTGCTGCTTATCAACGGCAGCACACTCCACTTCCGGCATGTTTTCGAACTTGCGCAGCTCCGGCTGGTACGGCGGATAAATAGCATCAGCGCACATACCATACAAAGCCACTCCACTCATCTCTGTGCTTTTGACATTGCCGCGCGCCCTGAAATTAAAAGCTGTAGTGAACCGGCGTTTGCCAGTCTTCATATGTACCCAGCCAAAGATGCAGCCTAAATCAAAATACTGAAACGGCAGCAGCTGGATAAGCTGTCCGGCATAAGGTCCGCGCACGTGGCAGCAGTACTGTTCAAACCAGTCAAAAATCCTTTCTGCCCTTGTTTCATCAAAAACATACGGAAAATCTTCCGTTCCCTGCCGCTTTAAGTCCTGTAAATGTCGCTGGCAGGCAAGAAACTCCATCTTACAGCAGGGCCTTAAGCCGTCAATAATCTCCTGCGCATAGCGATGCGTAACATACATATCCTCATAACTCATGCCATCATCACATCACTATCAAATTCTGCATCATCAGCTGCAGCAGATCCTGCCCTTTTAACAACCAGTCGAGCACGCGCCGTAGGTGTAAGACCCAGCTTTTCAGCATAACTTAAAGCCTGTTTACCAAAAGCATCCAGCTTCTTTTTGTCCGGATAAAATTTAACCGCTTCTTCCTCAAACAAAGCCTGATATCTGCAAAAATTTGCCAGCACACGTGCATCAACGTTGTCAAAAAGCTCTATCTCCAAACCTTCTTTAACCAGTTCCTTCCAAATTTTGTAAGCCGCAGCACACGACTTTTCTTTTAAAAAGGCCGGAACTTTCAGCTTTACAGTTTTTCGCTTCAGCTTTTCTTCAGCAGCTTTGCGTTGCTCAATTTCCTCTTTAGTACGATGCTTACCAATTTTCTGTTTCCTGTTAAAATCTATTACCTTGCTACTCTGAGCCGGTGTCGGCATAATAATCACCACCTTCCATAAATTGCCAAAAATAATCTGATAGGGGAATTTTTTAAACAAACGAGGGGGGCGCGGTCTGAGCCTTTTTACCCCCAGAGATTCACATACCCTACCCCTTTTTCACAACGCGGGAGCCAAATCCGCCGTCTTCTTTTGCTGTTTTAATATTATGGCAGCGCTCACACAAAGGCTGATGATTAGCTTTATCCCAAAATAAAGCTTTATCTCCTTTATGCGGCACAATATGATCGACAACTGTTGCCAGTCTGCCACATACAGCACACAGCGGATATTTAGCCAGAAACCATTTGCGGTATTTTTGCCAGCGTGAATTATAGCCACGCTGGTTACTGCTGCCGCGATATCTGTCATACTTTAAATGGAGTTCATTTAAATGCTCATTACAGTAACCGCAGGCATTATCAGTCAGGTTCAGACACCCCAGCTTGCGGCATTCTCTTTTAATCCTCGCAGGCATAATCTCACCTCTTTTTCCAAACAAAAAAGCATTGCAGCTTTATAACCACAATGCTTTAACCTTTTTCTGTTTTTATCATTATAGCACACTCAAAATCAAGAAAGTGTCTAGAAATTGTCCATTCCACGACTTTCACCTAAAGACCAATAGCGCAGGCGAACTTATTCAACGCTTTATAGTACTGATCATAAACAGTCTGCCGTGATGAATAACCAAGCTTCAATGCAATCTCATTCATGCTGTAGCCGTCAACGTGCCTCATAATCAATATGTCTGCATAATGTTCGCAGTATCTTCCGCAGCTAATCACCATCAAAGCATCCTCTATCAGCTGAACTTCAATTCTTTTTTCTGCAATAGAACGCTTTATAGTCTGGACTTCATCTGCTATATTCTCCATGCTTTTATGGTAGCTGTTACCACTTCCGGATAAATCATATGATATTGCCGTAAGCTCCGAAGGCCCGCTAAACTTAATAATCTTCTGCAGCCTTCTTTGCAAAGTTCTTATCCCCTGCAAATTCATACTATATTCTTCCAGCAGTTTAACAGCTGCCTTTGTCTTCACCTTGTTCATGCTTACCACCCTCACAGCTTCTGCCATTCCAGAACACGCAGCCTTTACATATCTCAGCGTTTGCAGGCAATGCTTCTTCAAAATCAACATCAAGCACATCTATAATATTATCTGCAACCTTGCCTGCGTAACTGTCCAAAAACTTCTGCACCAGCTCTTTATGCACTATAGCACCAACAGCAATACGCTTATCAAACACTCCCGGAATATCCCGAATAATATACATATCTGCTGCACACCGCTGTACCTTAACAATCCTGCCATTAATCTGATATGCTAACATCCCTGTTCCTGCCTTTCCTTTCTGCGTTCCCTGCATTCTACCATCCTTGTACATAAGCATCCGGAATACTTATCTATATATCCAACCGTTCTGTATCCATTAGTTCTGCACTTTTTCATTCCATCACACTCATCACAGATTCTGTCCTGACGGATAATATCACGCAGCTCACCGGCAGAACTTTTTACAATTCTCTGCGCAGCATCAGGCCAGTACTTCACAGCAAAAGCTTCCAGATCCTGTTCTGTTATCCCGCTTCCACAACAGGCAGCCGCACCGTTAAAGTTACCGCTTTTGGCAAGTTCAAACATTTTAGCCAGCCTTTGTTTATTGTTTAAATATCCCGGCTGCTTTTTAGGCTTTGGCTTTTCTTCCTGCCTTACAGGTTCTGCAGCAGCTGCTGTTTCTATCTCTGCTTTATAGCTGCTCACACGTTCAATCAGTTCATACATCTTGTCGTAATCAGGATAGGATTTGCATTCTTTTAAAGCAAGTGCTATAACCTTTTCCCACACATCCGTATCAATCCCGTCAAAAGCGTTCAGCCACTCCTCACACAGCTCCTGTCTGAGTTTAATATTCATGGTTGATGTAAAACTTCCGTTAACGTTTACTATCGGCATCTTTTTCTGGTCAAACTGCCAGAAGGCTTTCAGCACATCCTGCCTGTTTATACTCATGCAATCCCCTCCTGTCTGTAAAATTCTTCCAGACTATCTGCAGAAGCTTTGTTATCATTCAGAAAACCATCTTCGATCCAGTTAGTAATGATGCCCAAGAGGTAGTTTTTAGGGCTTCGGATAACCTTTTCCTTATTAGCTGCTTTAAGTTCTCTTACGGCCTGCAGTACCCAACAAGGTGAAGCAGTAACAGCAAAGGTATGCAATCCATACACTGTTTCATTGTCCAGCCTGTCTTTTGGCAAAGGATAAGCCGCATTATATTCAGCAATTGCACTAATCATGTCAGGATGCACAGCAACCTCAGAGAGCAGCTTCTTGTTTTTGTCTGTATTGTTTAATTTATTTATTAATATATCTATATTCTTGTTATGTGTTTCCAAAGGTGTTCCCTCAGCTGTTCCCTTTTGTGTTTCCGTACTGCTTTGATTAGCGGTATAATCGCAGGCAGTATCTAAGTTTTCAGGTGTAGCCGAAGGTGTTTCCTTTTGTGTATCCAAAGGTGTATCCGGCAACTGATAAAACTCCCAGTTATTTATCCGGACTATTGTCCCTTCTTTTTTGCTTTTGGTTGAAATAAAACCGACTGCGGTAAGCCGGTTAAATTCAACAGTCAGCTTTTTAAGTGATACACCACATGCTTTGGCAAACTTACGGTAGCTTATAAAAAGTTCTCCGGGATTAAGCACGGCAGCTTTCTCAGTGTTGATTTGCCATTTAGTAACATTGTGGCAGGCACGTAAAAGCAATGTAATCAGTATCACCTTGCCCTCAGCGTCCGCGCTGTTCCATGCTCTGCTTTTCAGCAGCCTGCGGTGCAATTTTATCCATCCTGTCATAGTTTTAACCTCTCATTGGTGCAACTAAATAAAAGCTTTCACTACCCGCAGGCCTTATTATCAGAGGGTCAAACTCGCCCTTTGTAGAAATATTAATGCTTTCACTATGGCAGGCATTTACTATTTTCAGTATTCTTCCTACAGGTAAATAATTATTGCTTTCAGCATCGCCTTCAACAGAATCCAACGGTATGGCTTCTACACCGTTTCCGGCTACACTGGAAGCATTAAGGTATATATTAGCTGTATCACTGCAGATATTTACCTTATTTGACGCATTGTCATCATCACCAGCTACCACGGCAGTACGTGCTAAAGCGGCAATGAGCCTACTTTTATTTACCGAAATCGTTTTATTTGTCTGGCACCTGCTCAGCGCTCGATCTACTTCAAAAAAAGTACCTGAAAGCGGATAGCACATATAATCAAAGCGTGCAGCCGTAACAAAAACAGCGTCCTGCTTTCCCTTTACAAGCCTTATCTCTCCACCTTCGGCAAGTTCTGCTATATGCTGCAGATGTAATGGCAGCATATGCAAGGTTAATTTATGCCTGCAGCCTGTAGACGGTACTACAAACTTTGCCAGACAGCTGCTTTGCGCACCATAGCATACAGCACTTCCATTTTCTGCAATATTAACTTCAATAGCGCCACGCATTCCCAATGCTTCTCTGGAAATAGCTACGCTGCAAAAGCGAACTGCCTCAAACAAAAAATTTGTCAAAAGATTATATCCACCCTCCGGCGGAACTTCCAGCAAAGGTATTTCTGTACTGATGCTGTTAAGTACATATTTGCTGCCAGCTACATCAATAAGGATATTAGTATCATCAGTAAAAGTAATCCCTACATCACCGGTAAAGGTTTTAGAAAGAGCCATAAACTTTTTGCAGTCTACATAAATTTCAGCAGATTCTGTATTATTCAGGCTTTTTCCCTCCATACGATAAACAAGCTGCTCATTATTACCAACACGGCCAAACATCAGCATGTAGTTTTTATCCTGATATGGTGATACAGCTTTAATATGCAAGGCATTAGCCATTTGCTTTAAATCATCATCCTTTTTCTTTCCGGACGCATTGCTGCTGATCAGCGCCATAAACTCCATAGTCTTTTTAAGCTCCTCCGAGCTTACAATAACTTTTACGCTCATCTGCAGCACCTACTTTGCCTTCTGCTCTTGTACTTGATCTAAATCTCTTACAAGAGCACCACATTTTTCCGGATGATTTTCACACCTCAAAAGACATTTACTCATCCTGCTGCATTCATGACAGCATCTTTGGCTTTGATAGCTTGTTCCACATCTTGCCGCAGGATATCCGCATATCCATTTCAACATTTTTTTCAAAGGTTTACCCATAATTCACCTCATAAAAAAGACAGGCTGCACATACTTCCTCTTTTAAACTAAGTTCTGCGCCTTGCTTGTATACAGACAGTGCAGCCTATTTATAAAACTCATTTATCAACATTTCTAAAATTAGCAAAAATATAAACTATCAAAATTATCATCACTGAATAAACAGTATTTTCCATAAGTTCAGCAAAACTAATCACGTTTCACTCTCCACATCTTTGTTTTCTTGGGCGGTTTATTATTCCAGCGCATTATCATCTCTTCTGCAGTAACTTTAGCCTGCAGACCGTATCCACACTTGCATCTGATGTATTTATAGCTGCTGTTTTTGCCACAGCCTTTTTCAATATGCACCTTGCGTCCGCAGCTTCGGCATCTTGCCAGCTCAGCTACGCCAAACATATCCTGCTGCTCCGGCAGACAATAAAAGTCATATTCTGCTTTTGGGTTAAGCCCAATACAGTCAGAGCATGGATAAAAACCGATGGCATATTTGCTATACCATCGGCATCCGTTGCATCTCATTTATCAACCACCATCTTAAAAACTATATTCTGACCCGGAATAATATATCTGCCAAAAGCATTGTCCTGTTTAGCCTCGCAGTAAATTTCACGCCAGTCACGGCTGTCATTATACTGTTCTTTCAGTTCATAAATGATATCCTGCAGTATATCTCCCTGCTTTACTACAACATTTACTTCAACAGTTTTCTTTTCCGGCTGCTGATAAAGCATGATGCAAAATGCAGCTACGCTTAACGCAAAAACAACGTATTTCATTTTTAAACCTCCTGTGTTAAAATAAGAGGGTAGATACGTGCTAAGTTTCTACCCTTTGAGCATAGAATGTTGCAGCATTCTATGTTCTTTTTTTATGCTTTCGGGACCTGAATTTTCTTCTCTTAATCTTCTGGTAGCATAAACGATCATCAGCACAGGCATAACCTCTTTTATCTTTTGTAGTTAAAAAGTGATAATAAGTAATCAGCCTGCCACAGCGTATACACTTTTTAAACCTTGCGGTGCTTCCATTTTCTTTCATTTTTACGTACTGCTTTTTTATTAATCTTAAAACCAGTTAAATAAGACCTATGTCTAATCAGCTTTTTCACTACAAAGGATGCATTAAATTCAGCCACACATTTACGCATATGCTGCCCAGACAGTACAATACTATTAGATAACACTACAAAACTGTCGTGAATCTTTATCTTACTGTATAATATTGGAACCTTCTTTATGCACATGCTGCACCTCACTAAATAATTTTTAACTGCCTTTTTTCTTTTGTATAACTACTCACACCATCTTCATGCTTACGGGCAAATTCTTCTAACGCCCACTCAGTAATCCCAACATTACCGCCATTACGGCAAACAGTTATCTCACCGCTGTTAATAAGCATTTGTAGTTTTCGTGGGCTGATATTCAGTGAGGTTGCTGCTTCTTTTACGCTATATATCATCTTGCGCAGCAAAACTGCCGTAACAACTTCCTTCTTCCCAGCGGTATCAACAACAGGAACATATTTTGTGCCGCATTCCGGACAAAACTTTTGTGCTGCTGTAAGTTCAGTACCGCACTTTAAACACACTTTCATAAAATCACCTCTGTTTTTCAATCTTTTTCATTGTATTGGTAAAGCCGGCAGACAGTTTAATAATCCCGATACGCAAGCCAAACTGCAAAAGCCACTTTGCAAACTGCTTTTGAACAGTTTTATTCTGTTCAAAAGCTTCTGGATTAACTACTTCATAAGTGTAATCATTCATGATATTCTCCCATCATTTATTTCTTTTGAATCTTACAAAAGATTAAACTATTGCAAAAATACTTTCCAAGCTGATAACCAACCGAGAACAACTCCACTAACGAAAATAATAGCCATAATAATATATATTTTACGTACACTATCTTCATATCTTTTTTGAAGCTTTGGAACAAATTCTCTGCGTAATTTTTCGGATTTCTCTACAAGCAGTTCAGCTTTTTTGATATCTCTGTCAAAACATTTTCTACAAAATGTCCTTCTCATATTACCTCCACAACGAGGACATTTTTCCAAGCTCTGTTCCGTAAAACTTTTTTCTTCTTTCACTGCCATCACCGTCCTTTATTTTTCGCGTACTTCGTTCTATAATAAATTTATAAGATATAATAAATTTATTAATTATTTTTAGGTGACAATATGACAAAACATAAAAAATCATTTAAAAAACAATATTTTGTTCATCCTAATTTCGAAAATTTAAACATGCCGTCAGGTTTAGCTGCCAGTTTAAATACAACTACATTACCCAATCTACATCCTATACACATACAAAATCCTTTTGAACGTTTAAACATACCTCTAGGTTTAGCTGCCAGTTTAAATGCAACTACATTACCCGATCTGCAGCCCATACACATACAAAATCCTTTTGAACGTTTAAACATACCTCTAGGTTTAACTGCCAGTTTAAATGCAACTATATTACCTGATCTGCAGCCTATACACATACAAAATCCTTTTGAACGTTTAAACATACCTTTAGGTTTAGCTGCCAGTTTAAATGCAACTACATTACCTGATCTGCAGCCTATACACATACAAAATCCTTTTGAACATTTAAACATACCTTTAGGTTTAGCTGCCAGTTTAAATACAACTACATTACCTGATCTACAGCCTATACACATACAAAATCCTTTTGAACGTTTAAACATACCTTTAGGTTTAGCTGCCAGTTTAAACACAGCTACATTACCCAATCTACAGCCTATACGCATACAAAATCCTTTTGAACGTCTCTATAAACTGCAGTCAAATTTTGCAAGCGTACTATCTACAGAAAGATTAAACATAATAACTAAAAGTATATTTGAGTCTTCACGCTTAACTATAAAATTTCGTGATGACACTTATAAAGGGCGTACAAAATTTATAGAAAATAAGATAAGCAAATTAGAAAATTTTTCAAACGATGAGCTAAATTATATTCTTTCAGGAGCACAAATTTTTACTCAAGAAGATGAAGTTACACCGAATTTCAAAATCACCGAAAAAGTTAAAAGGTTCATAAAAAGATATATACCATCTACAATTTTACATAACCTATCTCGTTTAAATTTTAAAAAACTAATAATTAAAGTTATAGCCATCATTACTTTTTGTATGTCTTTTCAATCTTGTTTGAATGATATTCAAGCACACCAAGATGCTATCCAAGCTCATCAAGATGCTGTACAAGCCCATCAGGATGCGATAAATACTCAAAATCAAAATCAAGAAATAATTAATTTATTAAAAGAAAACAACGAACTCACTAGACAGTTATTAGAAAAACAAACTCAAAATAATGAACTATTAGAAGATTTAAATAACTAGAGTTATTTTCTGGAGGTGAACACATTTGAGAATAAACTATGATCTAATCCGAGAAATCCTAATAGATATTGCCGATGCTGACTTAGACACAAATATTACAAATTACAACATCTGTAATGGAAAAGATCCTAAAGTGATTGGCTGGCATATCAAAATGTTAATAGAGGCAGGTTATTTAGATGGCATTAATTCCTCTGATAAATTTAACCCTTATGACTATATTTGCATTGAATTAACATTAGCCGGAGAAAAATTTTTGAATAAAATTGAAAATAATAATCGTTGGGAAAGTATTAAATCATATATTCAAAACAACTCCATTGATATATCATTCAGAGCGATTGAGTTTGCTTTTAAATCTATTGGCGGTTTCTAATTCATCCATAATAGCTTCATCAAATGCATCATAGAGCTTGGCAATAAGCTCAAGGTTTCCACCTGGAATACTGCGCAGCTTATTATCCAGCTCTTTTTTACTCTCAATAAAAGCAGACATTCTCTGCAAACTTAACTGTGGTACAGGCTTTTCATTAAAATCATCAACCAAAGTTTTTACCGAAGTGAAAATGAAAGGGACTTTACGCACTATCTTCACCTCTATTCTTTTTTCACAATAATTGACTCAATTTGAATCTCATAACCCTTATCAACCATCTGTTCAATAATCGCTGCATCTTTTATAGCATCAATTTGCTTTTCATATACGCCGATAGTAATTACATAAACTGGTTTGAACTGCTCTATATTCATTGACGAACGGCTGCCAGTTAGTGTTTTCAAAAAATTCTTAATATCCATTTTCTAACCTACTTTTCTCTGAAAAGTGAAAACCGTTTTGCCATTGACACGCTTAGCTGTTAACAGCAGCCAATAACTTAAAAGTTTATACTTCGGGAACATTATCCAAATGCCGCGATAATGTTCCCCTTTATTTTTGCGATTAACGGTTATTTCAACATTGTGAGCAGCTAAAAACAGAAATATTTTCATAAGAAGATAAAATTTTATCTTCTTGAACATCACTCTCCTCATGCCCCTTTCTTTTCTTCATTTACATGTTTTTGAAATAGATACTTTATGTCCATATCAGGGAAAAATTTCTCTTGAATCTTTAAGGCCTCTTCATATGTAAAATTACTCTTCCCACTTAACTTAAAAATGAAAGTCGTATAACTTTTACCAATAAAGTTAGCTATATCATTTTTTGGAATCTTTCTTCTAATGATTTCAGCTTCTAAATTTAGATACATAATAAAACTCCTCTCTTTGTACGTTATTACGTTTATATATTTAAAATATACTGTTTTCAGTACAAAGTCAAGTTGATTCTTAAATTTTAATCTTAATTACGTAAATTTTGTACTTTATTTTGTGCTTTTATAAAACATTTTATTGTATTACGTTTATTTTTGTGCTATATTTCTTACTAAGAGGTGATCACAATGGACGCAAAGTCCGAAAAACTAAAAAATATAATTAAAACTCAATATAAAAGTATCCGTTCATTCTCAGAAGCAGTCGGTATCCCGAATACTACTTTAATGACTGCTCTTAAAAATGGTATTGGCGGTATGGCTGTTGAAAAAGTAATACTAATTTGTGAAAAGCTAAATATAGATGTAAAAACATTTGATCCTATCTCAAGAAATAACACTGATAGTTTCCCGATATTATCATCTGAAAAAGAACTCATAAAAAAATACCGCGCTCTTGATGAACGCGGTAAGAAATCTGTTTATGAAACTTTAGAGCGTGAACTGAAATATGCAACTGAAAACCAAGAACAGTCCGAAAACAAGGTCGGATAATTTTTATAGATTTTAACAATTAGGAGATTTTTTATATGATTTCTAACTTATATTCACTGGCAAGAAGCCTGGTAGATAATCGTGACAGAGAACTTGTTTTACTTGAAGTAAGCAGAAATACATTAGCCAATAACATTTTTTATCAGCCTAACTTTACAGCGATTGACTTTGAAACAGCAAATAAAAACCGTAATTCTGCCTGTTCATTAGCACTTGTTGTTGTAGAAAATAACGAAGTTATATTCAAAAAGCATTGGTATATCAATCCTCGAACCAATGATTTTTATTTTACATATTTACATGGCATCAAACCCTCTGATGTTGCAAATGCTCCTACCCTTGCCGACCTTTGGCAATCAGAGTTAAAAGATTATATAGACGGAAAAATTATAGCAGCTCATAATGCTTCTTTTGATATTTCTGTTTTAAATACAGCATTACAAGAAGCAGGTATCCCATTGCCAAGAATTCAATATATAGACACAGTACAATATTCAAGACAATATTTTCCCCATTTACCAAATCATAAGCTATCCACTGTAGCTGATTTTCTAAATATACCTTTGAATCATCATAATGCAATGAGTGATGCCGAAGCTTGCGCACAAATTATATTAAAACTTAATAACAAAGAATATAATTCCATAGATAGCCTAAAAACAACACAATTGTATGCAGATGAGGGCAAGCCCTTGTTCAATAGGATAAAAAGCAAAATTGACAGCAACTCTTCTACAGACTTAAAAAGTTATTATAATGACTTTTATTTACTCCAGAGATGCCTTTCAGAAGCAGAAAGTGAAAAAGATACCTCAGATGCCTTTGCTGCAAAAGTTTTTCGTTTAAATGGTGATATTTATTTAAAATGTCAACATTATGCCGGAGCAATATTCTTTTATTCTTTAGCTTACAATCTTTACGATAGATCCGGTGTTAAAAGAACACTGGAAATGCTGGAAAAAAATTATCCTGCCGAATATGCTCGCGTTGAACAAATGATTGTAAATAATTCATTTGATGACGAGCTGTTTATTAATAAAACTCCAAACCCTGAACTAAAAAAAGCAACCACTAGTGTTGGTTGCCTCTTACCTATTATATCTGTGTTAATGATTTTAGCTTTGATCTAGAAATATCTAAACTATGATTTTAAATATATTGAATCTAAAAATTTTAGGAAGTAGCTTATGTCGCTAAACATTATTTCTTACTATTACATAATCATATATATAATTTTTATTTTTCTATTTCTTATATTGAATTTATTCGGAATTAAATATCTCGGTAAATTAAATCTAAACATAATGTATAATTGTAGGCTTGTATATATCTTTCATCTTTTATATTTAATATTTGGTATATCTTATATACTGACATCCGATAACTTTATACTAAAAAACAATCAATTAGATAATACAATAACTATTCTCATGAGTGTATTCACAAGCCTTGTTACATTCATAACTATAATTTTTATGTACAATGATTTCATGAAAAAAACAAGACACGAAAAACTACTTAACACATTATATGGCATTCAGAATGTGATTATATCACTAGATAAAAGTTTATCCAATCAGGAAAAATACATTTCAAATCTCCATTCTATACAATCATCATTTAATCAATACAAAAAAGATTTCAATAAAATTTTGCAGCAAAATAATTTTGCAAAAATCTTTTTACAAATAGACATTTTTATCAGCATAACTACAATAATTATATTAATTCTATCGTTTAAATTTAATAACTATATTTACAATATAAGCTCAATATATATAGTTACCATTGTTACAATACTTATGTTAATAAACTGTATAGCAACATTCTATTCTATTTTAGATACAGATATAGAAAAAACTTACCCATCACCAGATATATTATTAACGCCACAAAAATTGTTAAATAAAACATTCTGCGAAAACTACAATATAAATAAATATCTTCCCTTATATTTATTTTTTTGGGGTACTGAAATTCATATACAAGACAATGTACCAGAGATAAAGGAATATATATCTGATAATAATATTCAAGTAGAATCAACTAATTTTTTATGTTCAATTTTCTATTCAAATTTAACATAAATGGCTTTTTTATAGAATACAACAAACGTATTGATAAGACAAACTATTATACTTCGTGTAAAATAAATTATATAGAAACAATTAATACCAAATTACCAATTACTTCAATATTTGTTCCTGCATATACGATAGATATTCCTAACTCTTCAATATCTATTACAATTTTAGATGAAAACGCAAATGTTCAAATATTGGAGTATAAATTTAAAAATATGGAACTACACTATTTTCTTAATGAAGTAAGTAAAACTTACGTTTATAAACAATCTTATTTTAAAGATTGGGAATTAAATCACCCGTTTAAAATCAATTTTGATAAATTAGTTATAGAAAAAAATGTTTAAAGAAAGGTAGATATTTCATAATGGCAAATAAAATATTTATATCCTACAAATATTGGGATGACAGTGTATATCAAAATTCAAACTATGATAAAATTAATCATCCATCTTACCCAAATACTTCATTTTTTGCAAAAGTAACACCCAGGAGCTATGTAAATCAACTAAATACAATATTAAAAGATTACGCTATTCAAAAATGGGAAAACGATGACGAGGATTTGAGTAAGTTCAAAGATTCTACTATCGCTTCAAAATTACGTGACAAAATTTACGATAGTTCTGTCACTATAGTTTTAATTTCACCAAAAATGAAAGATTTGTTCAAAGCAGAAGAAGATCAATGGATACCTTGGGAGATTTCTTACTCTTTAAGCGAGTATACTAGAAATGATAGAACCAGTAAAACAAATGGAGTAATAGCGGTAGTTTTACCAGACGAATCTAATAGTTATGATTATTGCATACAATATTTACCAGACTGTGATTGTAATAATTTAAAATTTAGCGATAGCTTTTGTTTTACAATTATTGGTAAAAACTTCTTCAATAAAAATAATCCTAATAAAATTTGGTGTTCAAAATGTTTAAATCACCATTATCAGGGATCAGTCAATCATTATTTCGTTTATGCAAAATGGAATAATTTCATAACAAATCCAAAAAAATATATTGATGAAGCTTTAGACCATAGTACCCATACAAATGATTATGATATAAGAAAAACAATATAAAAAAATCCCCCAGAAAAATCTGAGGGAAGTCCTAAAAAAGAATTTTTATAGCAAACTTCTGTAAAGTTTTTCTAAATCTACTAGCTTAAACTTTGATATATAGTCATTAACATCGTATTTTATTTGAGCAGTTTTAACATTATCAGACTCACAAATAAGTTGAGGATTGCTTTTCAAGATCTGATCAGCTTGAAACAATTCAAAATAAATCCACGGTGAATCTGTTCTCGCTTCTTCGTCAAGAGACTGATTAGTATTTAGAACTACAAAGTTTTTCGTTTGATAAATCATTTCAGAAAGCGCTGTAGCTAAAAGCATTCTGGTATGAGACGCAATATATAAACTTTTGTTATAGTCATATAATGGTCCGTTGTCATATTCTCCCATATAAGAATATTTATTATTCAATTCTTCCTCTAGAGAGTACATACTACCCCATAATGCCGAGTCAATAAAAACTTTTATATTCTTTCTTTTTGAATTTAAGTAACCTGCTACCGCAAAAGCCAAATCACGGTCTTTAGACGAATGAGATAAAAATACATCCGCATCCACAATCGGAAATAAATTTTTTCTAACTTCGGTAGCATTTAAAACTCCATCACCTGATATGCAACTACTCAATATATTACCTATCGTTTCAATATCTTTTTCATATAAAATTTCACCTTGAATTTTATATAAATCAAAATGCTCATTGAATCTTTCATCGTTCCATTCACATAAATTAAAAAATGCTCTTGCTTGCATAATTACTCTCCCTTTCATAAAATTAAAAAGTATATAATTCCCAAAATACCAATGAATACCAAATAAAATCCCCATACAGATAAAGAGCACATTGCATCCATAATCTTATATCCCTTTATCTTAATAGTATAGTCAGTATACATTCCATTATTTATTTCTTTATAAGTCTCTCTAAATGCTCTTTCTAAACTTAAATAATAAGCATCTAAAACAGAAAAAATAATTACAATAAATATCGATATTCCAAAAATAGTAAGTCTAGCATTATTTAAACATTCGCCTTTTAAACCAAATAAAGTTAAAGCCATAAAAATGGTAGCACAAAATTTTTTCATATTCAAGGAATTTTCAGCCATTCTTTTTACTATATTTTCTATGAATTCCAAGTGCTTAACCTTATCGTAATTAGGCTTATTATTCACTATTTCAACGATAATCTTTGTCTCTTTCATAATCAAACACCTCTAAAATTAATACAAAGATACATAAATCAAAAAATCCCCCGATGCTACCAACACCGAGGGATGTGCAGTAAAAGCTACCAACAATTACTGCCAATGTAACAACCCTCAAGCACAAGGCTGTGTACGCTAATATTATAGCATATACCAGCCTTATTTAACTATACTCAATTTTAGAAAGAAAGGCTGGTATTTTTATGTCTGTTTATGCTATCAAACGTAAAAAGGGTACTGTGTACCGCTATCGCTTCATGATCGAAGGCCAGATGATTCAATCTGAAATCTATGACGATAAGCAGCAATGTAAAAACGATGAAATAAAAGCTAAAGCAAGGATTTTATCCGGAACCTATACAGAACCATCTAATAAAACTGTACAGGAGCTGTATAAGGAATATTGTACTTTAAACCCGGTACGCTATCACAGCCAGGTTGGAAGAAATACGGTTTTAAAAAACATGGCAGCCTCTTCCCTTGCTGAGATGAAAATAAGCAAAGTGAAGTCTATACATATTGAAAAGTTCATTCATTTTCTCAGGTCCAACAATTTAAAAGAATCTACAATGCGTACCTATCTTAATATTTTATTCGGTTTTTTCAACTGGCTTACAAAGCATGAAATCATTGGACACAACCCAACTACTCCCATTGATTTGCCGCCTGAAAAGATTCCTCCTAAAACTGTTTTGACATTGGAAGAGTATCTGTATAGGCTGAATATAATAAAAGAATACTACTACCCTCTTTACAGCGTAGTTTTACTTATGGGTATGTTTGGATTAAGATGTGGCGAAGCATGCGGCATCAACATAGATGGAGACTTTGATTTTGATAATAATACTCTAACTGTATCTCGCCAATATAACAATATTGAACATGGAGCAAAAATTTGTGCTCTGAAAACATCTACCAGTGAACGCAATATTCCTATCATAGACTTTGCCCTGCCGTTAGTTAAAGAACATATCTACTATGTAAGAAAGCAATTTATGTGTGGTAACCTTCCCATGCCGGATGACAGAACAATTCCATTCTGCGTATCAGAAAAAGGCGGTCGTATGCGCCCTATAAGAGCAGCGTTTTACTGGAAAAAAGTTGAAGAAGCACATAACTGGAAACATGTACGCCTATATAACCTCCGTCACACCTTTGCCACTATCTGCAGAGATGCCGGAATTAATATTGATATCATAGCAGACTTTTTAGGTCATGCCGATCCAAACACAACTAAAAAGATATATGCTCAGAAAACAGTTCTGCAATTTAAATCCGCTTCTGAAAAATTGGATAATCTCTTTAAAAATGCATAAGAAAAGGCAGCTCACTATAACATGAGCTGCCTTTTTAGTTCTAAAAACCTGACAAAAATCTGACAAATAACATTGCGTTTTTTTACATTTCACTGCAAAACCTTTTCTGAAAAGTGGCTATTTTACTAAGGTTTACGCTATATTGCCAGAATAAATTCTGTCATTTTCTTTATTTGAAATAGTTAACACCGGATTTAAACAGCATCTGATCCTTGTTACCGTAGATATTTCTGTACAGACCGTCAGCAAAACGCTCAGTATGACCCATTTTACCCAATACACGGCCATCCGGACTGGTAATACCTTCAATAGCATATAAGCTGCCGTTAGGATTATACGGCATATTCATTGTAGGCACACCATTATTATCTACATACTGAGTAGCTACCTGACCGTTAGCAAACAATTCTTTGATAACAGCTTCCGGAGCATAGAAACGACCTTCACCGTGAGAAACAGCAATAGCATGTTCATCGCCCGGTTCACAGCAGCTCAGCCACGGAGATTTATTAGATACTACTCTGGTAGTTACAATCTGAGAAATATGGCGGCCAATAGTATTAAAGGTCAAAGTCGGAGAATCTGCAGTCAGATCTCTTACTTCACCATAAGGAACAAGGCCAAGTTTAATCAAAGCCTGGAAGCCATTGCAGATACCAAGGATAAGGCCATCACGGTTTTCCAGCAAATCGCTTACGGCTTCTTTTATACGCGGATTTCTGAACATGGTAGCAATAAATTTGCCGCTGCCGTCAGGTTCATCACCAGCACTGAAACCGCCCGGAATCATGATAATCTGAGAATTATTGATGTATTTAACCATCTGTTCTACAGATTCTTCAACAGCCTGTGCAGTAAGGTTGCGTACTACAAAGGTTTCTGCTGCTGCACCTGCATCTTCAAAAGCACGCGCACTGTCATATTCACAGTTGTTGCCGGGGAATACCGGAATAAATACGCGAGGTTTAGCAATAGTAATCGGAGCAGTCAAAGGCAGATTTTCTTTATACAGAGGTTGGCAGATATCTGCCGGACTTTCTGTATCAGGCAGTTTATATGGGAAGATACCCTGTAAAGGCTGCATATAAGACTGCTTAGCTTCTTCTACAGTGATAACAGTATCATTTATGCTGATTTCAGCTTTATCGGTCAAATGACCAAGAAGCATATAATCTAAACCATCAAACAATCCTTCCGGTTCACAGCCAGCAGCAAGCTCTAATACAATACCGCCAGGCTGTAAGGTAAACAGATTATCGGTATCATTAAACGGTTTAATGAATTCAAAGCCCAGATTATTGCCAAGGCACATAGTAGTAACAAGTGCAGCAATACCGCCGTCTTTTACAGCAGCTGCTGCCGCAATCTTACCTGCTTCCATTGCACCGTGTACTGCAGTAAGGTTTTTACGCAAAGCTGCAAAATCAGGCACTTCTGCATTATCACGCGGGCAGGACAGGAAGATTACTTTATCACCTGCTGCTTTAAAGTCAGCAGATACGGATTTATTACCGTCAATAACGCCTACAGCAAAGGAAACCAAAGTCGGCGGAACAGTTTTATCCATAAAGGTACCGGACATACTGTCTTTACCGCCAATAGCAGGCAGTTCCAATGCATCAAGAGCAGTAAAGGCACCTAAAAGTGCACTGAAAGGCTGACCCCAGCTTGCGCTGTCATGCAGTTTCGGGAAGTATTCCTGTAAAGTAAGACGCAGTTTGGACGGATCTGCACCCAAAGCCACTGCACGTACTACAGATTCTGTTACAGCATACATAGCGCCGTGGAACGGACTCCAGCAGGCAACTTCCGGATTATAGCCACAAGCCATTACAGAAGCAGCAGTGGTTTTGCCATTCAGTACAGGTATACGTCCTACCATACCTTCGGACGGAGTCAGCTGCTCTTTACCGCCAAACGGCAGCATAACAGTGCCGCGGCCGATAGTGCTGTCAAAACGCTCAGACAAGCCCTTCTGACTGCATACATTAAGGCGTTCAAGGTTATTAAGCCATGCAGATTTAATGTCAGAAGCTGCTGTAACGACTTCCGGAACTTTTTCAAAAATATTTTCTCCCTCAGCTTCTTCTACAGTAACAGCAGTATGCTGTGCAACACCGTTAGTATCAAGGAAAGCACGGGACAAATCTACAATTTTATCACCACGCCAGTACATTACAAGACGCGGATCTGCAGAAACTTCTGCTACAACAGTTGCTTCAAGATTTTCCTGGTCAGCAAAAGCAATGAACTTATCTTTATCAGCTGCAGCAATAACTACTGCCATACGTTCCTGAGATTCAGAAATAGCCAGCTCAGTACCGTCAAGGCCTTCATATTTTTTCGGAACTTTATCCAGATCAATAACTAATCCGTCAGTCAGCTCACCAATAGCTACAGAAACACCGCCTGCACCAAAGTCATTGCAGCGTTTAATCATAGAAGTAACTTCAGGATTACGGAACAGACGCTGAATTTTTCTCTCGGTAGGAGGATTACCCTTTTGTACTTCTGCACCGCAGCTCATCAAAGAATCAACAGTGTGTTCTTTGGAAGAACCTGTTGCACCGCCGCAGCCATCGCGGCCAGTTTTACCGCCCAAAAGAATAACAATATCGCCGGCAGCAGGGCGTTCACGTCTTACTGCACTGCGCGGAGCAGCACCGATTACTGCACCAACTTCCATACGTTTTGCTACAAATTTATCATGATAATATTCCTGTACATGACCGGTAGCAAGACCAATCTGGTTACCGTAAGAACTATAACCGGCAGCAGCACCGATAGTAATCTTACGCTGCGGCAGTTTGCCAGCCAAAGTATCAGCAACAGGCACTCTGGGATCAGCAGCACCGGTTACACGCATTGCCTGATATACATAGGAACGGCCGGACAACGGGTCACGAATTGCACCGCCAAGGCAGGTAGCAGCTCCGCCAAACGGCTCAATCTCCGTAGGATGATTATGAGTTTCATTTTTGAACATTACAAGCCATTCTTCTTCTTTACCGTCAATTTCTATCGGCACAACAATGGAGCAAGCATTGATTTCTTCTGAAACATCAAGATCAGCCAATTTGCCTTCTGCGCGCAGTTTTTTCATACCAATAACCGCAATATCCATAAGAGTTATAGGTCTTTCGGTATTTTCACCATACACGCCTTCACGTGCAGCCATGTACTTATCATATGCTTCCTGAATCGGTTTAGTATATACTCCAGGAATAAATTCCACATCATCAATCTGCGTCATAAATGTGGTATGACGGCAGTGATCGGACCAATAGGTGTCCAGAACTCTGATTTCTGTAATAGTAGGCTCACGATGCTCTTCATTGAAATATTTCTGGCACCACAGTAAATCTTCAAGGCTCATTGCCAAGCCCATTTCTTTACGCAGAGCTTCTGCTTCGTCACGGCTCATTGTTAAAAAGCCTTGTACAGACTGAATTTTTGCCGGCTCTTCGCAAGTGCTTTCCAAAGTTTCCGGCATCTCCCAAGCTGCTTCACGTGCTTCAATGGGGTTAATGCAGTAAGCTTTAATTTTAGCAAATTCTTCTTCAGTAAGAGTACCTTCCAGAACATATACCTTAGCCGCAGCTACAACCGGGCGTTCTTTTTGAGTAATCAGCTGAATGCACTGCTCAGCAAAGTCTTCTCTCTGGTCATATTGACCAGGCAGAAGTTCTACAGCAAAAGTAAAATTACCCTCAGCTACTGTTAATTCTTCAGCTACAGTATCAACAGGAGGCTCAGACAACACGAGTTCTTTTGCCATAGCAAATTCTTCATCATTCAGACCCATAACATCGTAGCGATTAATAATGCGGATGTTCTGCAAACCTGTCATCCCCAGATTATTGCGTAAATCACTGAGCAAGCCATGTGCTTCTACAGCAAAAGCATCCTTCTTTTCCACAAAAATTCTTCTGATACTACTCATAAACATCAGCCTCCCAAATTTATTCGAGGTTATTTAAAAATATTCGTTAATAAAATTACGACACTTTGGAAACATACTGTCAAGTACAGCAAGCTTTTCAGAGTTTTCGGCTTCTATAAGCCCTGCCTCTGCAAGCTCCGTTGCAGTAAAAGCACCAAAAAACATCTGCGTAAAGGCAGCCATATCCATCGTGACATCTTCCTGCTCTGTAGTGCTTATACTATTAATTTTACCTTTAACAGCACTCAGTTGCAACAGGTGATTATTACCTGCGATAACATTATCTGTCAGCAGCAGATTAACACTTCCATCAGGTATCTGCTCATTAACAGGAAGCTTGGACAAAGCCAGCCGGGCATCGATACAGCGTGCCATCATAAAAGGCTGCAGGCTGCCGCTAAGCTGCTGGTCAGCAAAATGCAGGTAAGTCTTATCCCAACCCTCTGCCAACCAAGTAAATGTATCTGCTTCACTTAGATGCTGTGCTGCATACTGAAGCAGACGATTTTTCACATTTTGAGAAGATGCCAGTAATTCTACTACAGTAAACGTCTTATCCTGCAGCTTATACAGCATATATCCTGCCGGTACATCTTTTTCATAACATACAGCACAATGAATATTTTCCAAAGCATGCACTTTCAGCAGCTTGTCCCACTGAAAATCAGTGCGCACCGGCACACCATTCCACTGCTTAGTAATATTATAATAAATTTCAGCTAAAATTTCCTTATTTAAAGGTAAATATTCTACCTTCAAATCCACACTAAAGCCTTTAAGCTTCAATTTTGCCAAATCCATAGTATAGTTATGTCTGAAATAGCAGTAACTAAACTGATATGGCTGATAGATACCTGCATGAATAGGCATAAGCAGCACAAATGGAATTTGCTGTGTACGCAGGATATCAAAAGTTGTTTTTAACAGCGGTTCAAACAGATGACTTCCTCTTGCTGCAGGTGCAGTAGCCACACCGACAATATAAGGAGTGAGCTGCTCAAATCCTCTTACACGCAGCATATATGGATTAAGATGCAACATGTTAAGCAATTTGTCATGCTCGTCAAAACCACCTATGACCATATTGTTTTTACAGCAAAACTCACTAAAATACCATTGATAAAACGGATCGTCTTTTTTCTCAAAAGAATAGTCCCATAATTGCATAACCTGGGAAATTCTTTGTTCATTCACCATTTTAAAAATCATTTCTGTTTCCTCATTTTACAAGCAGGCTGTACTTTTTAATCATAAACTCTGGATGATATGATTCTTTGGCTCTGCGCAGACCCTCATGTCCCATATCCTCTTCCCTGTTGATATAGGTAACATCCTGCCAGGCATGTTCAGCAAACTCTTTGTTAATAGCTGTATACAAGCCACGAATTTCATGGTTAGCTTTTTCTACATGCAGAACAGCCGTATCATCATTAATCTTTTTGCCGAAGCTGAAAGCTTCTATCTTGCCATATACACGAATAGCACCACCGCGCAATCCCAAGGCGTCAAAATTAGTCAGCGCCTGTCTGATAGCATACTTTTCACAAATAAGTGAAGGATCTTCAGCAATCCTGTCATCACACCATTGTTCGCCAAAGCCAAGACATTCAGCTATATTATTACCGTCAATAGGCTCATATACATAGTCAGGATAATTTTTCTTAAAAGAATTATAATGATTTTTCTGACCATGATATTTTCTTCCAGACAAGGTTGCTAATTTTTCACGCAGGTAAATATAATCCCAGTTATCTCTATCTTCAATAAACTCAGCATCCGGAAGCACCTTTGCCAAACGTTCCTTGGTCATTTCATAAATACCGTGCATTTCAAAAGGTTTACCCTGAGAAAATTCGCGTAATTCCGCTAATACCAGCGGCAAATCTTCATCAGCACCACCAATTGGCGGTAAAAAGAAATCTACATTATCACGTTTTACTTTTATCAATAAAAATCCATGTGCTACACACCAGTAAATATTATAGCAATCGCGCCACACAAAAAGATTTGAAAACGCACATTCACTGCTGCGATACATCGGATTAGACATGTAACTTTCAAATAACTCTTTCTGCTCAAGAGTTACCGGTTTAAACTCTAAAATCGTTGATACCCCCAGTACATTAGATAAATTTTTACTTTTATATTATATCATAAAATAATTGTTTTTGTTTTAATTGTTAAGTTGTTAACACTTAGTTCACATAATCAAAAAGCGCTGCCTTTTACAGCAGCGCAAAACACAATAAATTCAATAACTTTTATTCAATTTTACCAATATTCTTTCAGCAGCTACTACTCCGAGCAATCCAGTAACAAACTGCGGTACACTCATCCCAAATAGGATATTTTTTACTAATGCGCTGTTTTCCAGCTGCAGAAAAGATAAAACGATATATGCACCAAGATACATAAGCAACGCTTTAACTGCAGGCGGAAGCAGATAATTAAAGACAAAAACTCTTTTTTGCCGTAAAAGCACTACATAAAGCAAGTTTCCTGCTATCACTACTGGTATCAGCAGGGGCAGTAATAACTGGCCTTGCATATACGCCAGCAGCGGCAGCAATATTGTTAGTAATGCAGCTGCTTTAAAACCACTGATTCTGCTGGTAATGATAAGCATCATATTTACCAAGGTACCAATAATAAATGTGCTTACTACAGGCGGCATCGGCAGCACCAGACGCAAAAACTGCATAATAACAGTCAAAGCCATCAACAGCGCTCCTAACACCAATTTTTTATTCTGCATCTTCTTATTTAGCCGGACATTCAGCAGCTACAAAATCTTTATACGCATTTTGCAATGCTGCAGCTATTTGACCAGGCTTACCATCACCGATAAAGCCGCGGTCAATTTTTACAACCGGCATAAATTCACAGCGTGGTCCGCAAATAAATGCTTCATCTGCTTTTAATGCAAATTCTTTGTCAAAAGCACGTTCGATAACCTGCAGCTGTAAATCAGGAGCCAGTCTTTCTACCAAGAGTTTTCTGGTAATATTCTTATGAATAAAATTATTTTCCGGATGCGTCCACAAAATACCATCTTTATAAATAAAGAAGCTTGCTTCTGTAGTTTCAGTAATCTTACCGTCACGCACAAACAATGCATCAAAAGCATTAGAAATAAACGCTTTTTGTTTAGCCATAGCTTCCGGCATTCTGTTCAGTGTATTGATATCACAGTGCTGCCAGCGGATATCTTCTTCAGTAATAAGATTTACACCTTTTTCGCGTCTTTCTGCCAAAGCATTTCTATCAACAGGTACGATAAACATCGTCAGATTAGGAATGCACTGCTCAGGATAAGCCAGACCATAAGCACCGCTGCCGCGAGTAACCTGAGTATATACTTCACAGTCGCTTACACCTGCAGCCTGCAGCAGATTCTCATGGAATTCTACCAGCTCTTCAATCATGTATACGCCGGGAATTTTACTGTGAATTACAGACTCAAACAGATTATTCATATGCGGCAGTAAAGCAAAGCAACGGCCATTATAGACAGGAACGATTTCAAATACACCGTCACCAAAATTATGTCCACGATCGTCGACATCAATAAACGCCTCATTTTTAGGCATTATTTCACCGTTAATTAAAACCAGCTCTTCAGCCATTATTTAAACCTCCAATAGAATAAAATTTAGACTACAAATAAAATTCATATTTTCATCACGCAAAATACTGTATAATAACATATACAGATAATTATTATACAACATTTCTATGTTTTTGTCTTTAACAAATCAAAATGCAGCTTAGTTATGCTTGAATTATTTAGGAAGGAGTACCTCCATGGCCCACTTACCACAAATTATTATCGACCTGGCAATGATTCTGCTGGTCGCAGGTTTTACCACTATCTTATTCAAAAAAATCAATCAGCCTGTAGTCTTAGGCTATATCATCGCTGGTTTTATTACCGGCCCACATTTTAATTTTTTCCCCACTATTTCGGATACGACCAATATCCAAACCTGGTCAGAAATCGGCGTTATTTTTCTGTTGTTCGCCCTTGGATTGGAATTTAGCTTCTACAAACTAAAAAGTGTAGGCAGTACCGCTTTTATTGCCGTAACTATTATCCTTGGCGGCATGTTTGGTGCAGGTTTTCTCTGCGGTAATCTTTTAGGGTGGAATCAGGTTGACAGCCTTTTTCTTGGCTGCATGCTAACCATGTCATCTACAATCATTATTATCAAAGCTTATGATGATTTAAAAGTTAAAAACGAACGTTTTGCCTCCATTGTACTGGGTATTTTAATTATCGAAGATATTGCCGCTATTGTCATGATGGTTATGATAAGTACACTTGCTGCCGCTACGGCCGATATCTCCACACTTGACCTTATAAAAAGCATACTGCGTCTTGTCTTCTTCCTGGTGCTCTGGTTTGTGCTGGGCATGTATCTTGTTCCTACATTCTTTAAACGCACTCGTAATCTTGTTAACGATGAAACTCTTATTGTAGCTTCTACGGGCTTATGCTTGGGAATGGTCGTTTTAGCTACAAACATGGGCTTTTCCTCTGCACTTGGCGCCTTCATCATGGGCTCTCTTATTGCGGAAGCTCCCAATGCCGAACATATCGAACATCTCATTAAACCTCTCAAGGACCTTTTCGGCGCAGTCTTTTTTGTATCTGTAGGTATGCTGGTAAATCCTGCTCTCCTTATTGAATACGCTCTACCTATCCTGTGCATTATCCTTGTTACTATTATCGGACAAATTATTTTCTCAACTTCCGGTGTTCTTGCCTCCGGTCAGGATTTGAAAACTGCTATGCGTTGTGGATTCAGCCTTACTCAGGTAGGCGAATTTTCCTTTATCCTTGCTTCCATGGGCAGTTCACTTGGTCTTACAAGCGATTTTCTTTATCCAATCATCGTAGCCGTTTCAGTAACAACAACTTTTACAACGCCTTTCTGTATTATGGCTTCTGAACCTGCCTACAATACTGTAAGCAGATTGCTGCCTGAAAAAGTTTTAAATACGCTCAGCCGTTATACTAATAATGACAATTCAGAAGCTAAAGAAGACGCTGACTGGTCCAAATTATTGCGCAGCTATTTCATCAGAATGTTAATTTTTGTTACCTTGCTTATTGCTATAGCTTTAGGTGCAAACTTTTACCTGTTGCCATACCTTGCTGATGTACTGCAATTACCTTTAGCAAACTTTATCGCTGGCGGCATCACCTTAGCTGTTATGGCTCCTATTCTGCGCGCTTTACTGCAAAACAGAACCGGCAATGCAGAATTATTTTCTGTGCTGTGGCTGAAAAAACGCTCTAACCATCTGCCGCTGCTTATTTTAGTCTTCTTTAAAATGCTGACCTCTGCATGCTCTCTCTACTTTATCTTTAATACCATTATTGGTCTGCAATCACTGCTTTCCATCTTGGCAGTTCTGGCCTTCTCCTATTTTATCTCTTCCTCCGATTGGCTGCTCAGCGAATATCTGCGTATTGAATCACGTTTTCTTGTAAACTTAAACGAAAAACACATGCGCCGCCATCGTGAAAATTCAGCAGACAGCAATAATGGCTGCTTTAACTGCTTCGACCAGGATTTTCAGCTTGTCAGCTGTAAAGTACCGCAAACTTCTTCTCTGATTGGCAAATCGCTTAACCAACTTGCTTTCCGTGAATTATATGGCTGCAATATTTTACAGGTAACTACTCCACAGCATACTTATGATATGCCTGGGGGCTCTCATGTACTGGAAGAAAATTCTCAGCTGCTGCTCATAGGCACTGCATCACAGCTTAAGCTTCTGAGTACAGCTATAGAAAGTCAGCGCATAGAACTTGAACCAATAAACAAACCTGTCAGCCTACGCGAATTTATGCTGCAAAGCTCCAATACAGAGCAAGACCATTTTCTTTCCTGTGCTATCAGTATCGACCGCCATTCTCCAATCTTAGGCAAGTCCATGAAGGCTGCCAACTTACGTGACAGATGGAATTGCCTGGTAATAGGCCTTGAACGCGGTGCCTATATTATTACAAATCCGAATGTTTCACTGGTATTTGAAAAAGGGGACCTGCTGTGGGTACTTGGCAAGCAGAAAATGATTAACACCTTGGTGCGTGAAGAAATTCTTTAAATCTATGAAAAAAGAGGAAATTCAAACGAATTTCCTCTTTTTTATTTCTGTATTTTGCCTTCCTGCTGTAATTTTCTTATATAGTCTGCCTTGGTAATCATGCCATACTGTGTTCCTGTCTGAATAAAAGACTCCAGCTGATGTACTTTGCCTTCACGAATCAAATTGCGCAAAGCAGGTGTCATCGTCATTATCTCAAAGGCAGCTACTCTGCCGTTACCGGAAGCATCAGGCAGCAGCTCCTGGCAAGCGATTCCCTGCAGGCAAGCTGCCAACTGACTTTTTATCTGCTGCTGATTTTCAGGAAAAAAATCTATAATCCTGCTCACAGTAGTTACTGCATCACCAGTATGCAATGTTGCAAATACTAAATGACCTGTCTCCGCTGCTTTCAGAGCAGTACTCATTGTGTCTTTATCTCGCAATTCCCCTACCATAATAACATCCGGGTCTTCCCGCAATGCACTACGTAAGCCTGCAGAAAAGGATTTTGTATCACTGCCAACTTCTCTCTGGTTAATAATACTTTTCTTAGCTGCATGCTTGTATTCTACAGGGTCTTCGAGTGTAAGGATGTGCATACTTTGCTCCTCATTCAGCTTATTGATAAGTGCTGCTAAAGTTGTAGATTTGCCGCTGCCAGTAGGCCCTGTGATAAGTACAAGTCCATTTTTCAGAGCAGTAAAATCCCTTACAGTTTGCGGCAAGCCTAATTTCTCACAGGTAGGTATTTGTACCGATATCAGCCTTATGGCAGCAGCAATATTGCCGCATTGACGAAATATATTCATACGGCAGCGGATAGCATCATTTAAATAATAAGCAAAATCCACTTCTCCAATACGTTTAAATTCTGTATTTAAATGCTTTGTCAAAACTGCTGCTGCAAAGCTTTCCATATCTGCAGCAGTCACAATATTATCGGCTAATGGTAATAACTTACCCTGAAATCGCATCATCGGCTTACTCCCAATAGTAAGATGAACATCAGAAGCTCCCATTTCTCCAGCTTGTTCTAATAATGTCAGCATCTTATCACCTTCTCTCAGCTGCATACTGAGCGTATCAGCTCGGCAACAGTCGTATATCCTGCCATCACCTTATCAATGCCATCTTGTTTTAAGCTTATAAAACCGTGCTGACGTGCAGCTTCCTGTATTACCGCCTCGCTGTCGCAATGCAAGATAAGACCAGTTATTTGTTCGGTTATCGGCAATATCTCCTGTACTGCCATTCTTCCTTTATAACCAGTGAAACCGCACTTTTCACAGCCCTCTCCTCGCTGCAGGAGTAATTCCCTCTCAGCAGATACATGCAAGAAATTCTTTTCCCAATCTTCTGCCTCATACTGCTTACAGCAATGCGGACAAATTTTTCTGACCAATCTCTGAGCAACTACACCACGTACCGCAGACGCCAAAAGAAAAGGCTCAATTCCCATATCTAATAATCTTGTAACTGCACCGGCCGCACTGTTAGTATGCAGAGTGCTTAATACCAGATGCCCAGTTAACGCCGATTGAATTGCAATCTGTGCTGTTTCCGCATCACGTATCTCGCCTACCATAATAATGTTTGGGTCTTGTCTAACAATAGCACGCAGCCCTTTAGCAAAAGTAAGACCTGTTTTCGGATTTACTGCAACCTGATTAATACCGGCAATTTTATATTCAACAGGATCTTCAATAGTAATAATATTCTGCTCCTGTGTATTCAGCTCATTTAAAGTAGCATATAAGGTTGTAGATTTACCGCTGCCGGTAGGCCCTGTAATTAAAATAATACCGCGCGCAGTTTTGTACATACTTTGGTACAATTTAAGATTTTCTTCAGAAAAGGCTAGTTGATTCAATGAAAACAAAGTTCTCTCTTTATCAAGAACCCTGATGACAATTTTTTCACCTCTGATGGTAGGTAAGGTAGAAATACGCAGATCAATGCAGCGTCCTTCTCTCGTAATCTCCAGTCTGCCATCCTGTGGTACTCGTTTTTCAGCAATATCCATACCGCACAGTACCTTGATTCGGGAAATAACCGAATTATGTCTGGCAGCAGGAATATCTTCTATTGATCGCAGCAGACCATCTATCCTTAGTCTTACTCTTGTCTTTGTATCCAAGGGCTCAATATGAATATCACTTGCATGAAGTTTAATCGCCTTTGAAAAAATATTTTCTACAATATCTGCGGCCTGCATATCATTTCCATTCATATTTATACCATCAAACCCATTTTTATCACTTGCAAAATATTTCTTGTCCACGTATTATGCTCCGTTCTCTGTATTGATAAACTGCAATACGCTTTATTCTAGCACTTTTTCAAAATAAAACAATTAAATTATTTGAATTTATAGATTTTTCATTATTTTCACAATATTGAATTGTCAAAGGTAAAAAATTGTATTAGAATGTAAAAGCTTTTTATTTTACCGCAAAGAAGAGTTTATATGAAAAGATATTACGCACTTTACAAATATTCGTTTCTGCGAATAACATCCTGTATTTTAATTTTTGGAGCAGCTTATTATAGTTATAATTTTCAAAGTCCGGCAGCGGCAAATAATGCTGCTTTACCTGTCAAAACAACTCGATTTAAAAGCTACATACCTGTACAGCCTGCAGTTCCGCTCCGCAATCCTTTTTTATCCAGAAGAACTATAGACAATGTAGCTCCGGAGAACAAAGCTGCATCTGTAACCACCCCACCCATTTTACGTGGAATAATAGCACATGAAGATAAGACTGTCGGTATTTTTGAGTATAACGGGCAAAGCAGTTATCATACCGCTGGTGATAAAATCGGTCTCTATACAATCAAAAATTTAACATCAAACACAGCAACTATCCTGACCGATTCGCAACAACAAATTATACTGAAATTGGAAGACTAGATTATGAAACTAAAAAATTTCTTAATGACTTTTTCTGCTGCTTGCCTTCTTATGCTGAACAGCACACCAGCGAATGCAGCAGATACAGTTTCACTGCAGGTACAAAACGCAGAAATAAAAGACGTGCTGCAGGCAGCAGCATCTATTTCAGGTAAAAACATCGTTACGGATGATACTGTAAAAGGGCGTATCAGTATCAATATACATGAATTGCCGCTTACTACAGCACTTGATATCATCACTGCTGCTAAAGGTTTAAGCTACCGCAAGATAGATGATGTCATACTAGTCTCAACGCAGGAGAATCTTACTAAATATAATAACAGTGTTGCTGCCTATAAATTAAATTACGTTCCGGCACAGGATATTGCAGAACCATTAAAAGCACTTTTTAACAATAGTAAGCTCACCATCGACCCGTTAACCAACACTATACTTTTTACTGGCAACAATGCAGAAGAACAACGTCTGCGCAGTGCACTTACTGCGCTAGATGTACCATCCCAGCAGGTAACTCTGGAAGCAAAAATTATCGCCGTTAACAGAGAACAGTCTGAAAATCTTGGCATAAACTGGAATTGGGATACTATTCCTCAAAAAAATGAAGATCATAAATCAGATAATACTGACTCTGATAATAGCAGCGATAACGAATATTTTGGCGGCAGCTTTAAGTTCTGGCATGGCTATACATTTAACTTTAATGCTGCCTTAAATGCTCTTTTTGCTGACGGAAAAGCCAAAATACTTGCTACACCACGTATTATTACTGTACCTGGAAAGGAAGCAAGTATTTTCATCGGAGACCACATCCCTGTACAAACCGAGAAACATGATAGCAGCGGTACATATACTGCTACCGAATATCTGGATGCAGGTATCAAGCTAAGCTATACCCCTATTGTCAGCAGCGACAGCAAAACAATTACGGCCAGCGTACACACAGAAGTAAGTACGCCTACATTAGTCAGTGAAATACGCAACTATAAAATTACCAGTCGTACTGCCGACACTAACGTACGTATGCACAGCGGTGAAACTCTGGTAATCGGCGGCTTAATTAATGAAGAGGAACAAAAAAGTATTCAAAAAATCCCACTGCTTTCCAATATTCCCTTACTGGGTGAATTATTTAAAAATCGTACTACACGTAAAGTTAAAACAGAAGTCTTAATGATTCTGACTCCTTATATTACCGAAGCAGGAAGTTCCCCTGCCATTTATAACCAACAGCTAGTTGAAACTGCCGTTCCACAGGAAAACATTCATAATTCAGTACACAAAAAAGCTCAAGACGAATAATTTCGTCTTGAGCTTTTTACTTTGAAATCCTTTTATTTAAAAGAATTATATATTTTCTTAAATCTATTTACAGCCTGCTTAATATCGGCTGCACCAAGAATACCGCTTACCACTGCCGCACCGTCAGCACCTGCAGATAACACTAGTTCATAATTATCTGCAGTAATTCCTCCTATACCAACGACAGGTATAGTTACGCTTTGGCAAACACGTGCTAATTTATCTACGCCCAATGTATTAACATCGGTCTTTGTATTACTGCCAAAAACAGCACCGCTGCCAAGATAATCGGCGCCATCGGCAAGTGCCTGCACGGCCTCCTGCTCATTATGTGCAGAAACACCAATAATAAAATCATCACCGCAGATACCACGCGCTATTTTGCAAGGCAAATCATCCTGACCAAGATGTACACCAGCAGCTCCGACAGCCAGAGCAATATCTATTCTGTCATTAATAATGAGCGGTACACGATATTTATCTGCCAATGCTTTAAGGCTAACTGCCTCTTTATACATCTCAGCACCATTTTTTGCTTTACCACGGTACTGCAACAGCGTAACTCCTGCCTGCAAAGCTTCTTCCACTGCTTCCAACAGGCAGCGGCCATGCAAACAATTTTCATCTGTAACCAGATAAATACTGTAATCAAGAATAGGTTTCATCTTAGTTCTTTCTTTCCGGATTAAGGTTAATAACATTCCACTTGGTAGTTACATGGTAAACGCAGTCTAAAAGACGTACTTTAAACATCCCTGGGCCATCTTTCTTTTCCAGAAAGTTAGCCGCTAATTCCGCACCCTGTCCCATAATAACTATACCAAGAGCAGCAGCAGCCAGCATATCTTTTGTTACTGCCGCACAGCAGGCGCATAAAGTAGAAGCCATACAGCCGCTGCCGGTAATATCCTGCAGCAGAGGATGACCATTATTAAGCACTACTGCCTGATGACCGTTACTGATATTATCAATTTCACCAGTTACAGCAAAAACACAGTTATATTTTTTAGCTGCCTCCTGGGCTGTTTTTAAAGCATCGCCTTCTTCGGTTCCGCCTATATTATCAACGCCAGCACCGCCTGTCTTATTTGCCAGCAGCGCTGCACATTCACTATGATTACCGCGTACAATACTGATATAGCCCTTATTAAGCAGCTTGACAGCAAAATTCAAGCGCATGGAAGAAGCCATGACACCTACCGGATCCAAAATAACAGGTATACCTTTAGTCTTAGCTACAGCTACGGCTTTTTCCATGGCAATCATCTTATTAAAATTAATTGTGCCAAGGTTAAGCAGTAAAGCATCTGCTCCGGCAGTAATCTCTTCTACTTCTTCAGGGTCATCTGCCATGACTGGAGAAGCACCGGCAGCTAATGCCATATCGGCACAGCTTTCTGCTGTAACATAATTAGTTATATGATGTATAACTAGTCTTTGCTTACGTAATTTATCAACAATATCACCAAACTGAGCTTTTAAATCCATTATTCCAAAATTCCTGCCTTTCTGTATAAATCAACAAAATGATGAGTAGGGCCACAGCCACTTCCTATAGCAAGGCTATGTGCTATCGCTTCTGTTACATATTGTTTAGACGCAGCAACCGCATCTGCAAGGTTCATCCCTTTAGCCAGATTTGCTGCTAAAGAACTGGACAGAGTGCAGCCTGTGCCATGGGTGTTTTTAGTAGCAATTCTCTTGCCGCTGAACCATATTTCCTGCTTGCCATCAAATAATAAATCATCAGCCTGGTCTTCCAGATGCCCGCCTTTAACCAGCACAGCCTTCACACCAAGAGCAATAATTTTTTCAGCAGCCAACAGCATATCGGCTTTATTTTTTACTTTCATCCCAGTAATAGCTTCTGTTTCCGGCAAATTAGGTGTCAAAAGAGTAGCCAGAGGCAATAATCTTTTGATTAATGTTTCACAAGCCTCCGGAGCTAACAGCGGATAACCGCTTTTAGAAATCATGACAGGGTCTACCACGATTATCTCCGGCTTATATTTCAGCAGGCAATCAGCAATAGTTTCAATAATCTCCGGTCTTGATACCATACCAATTTTTACTGCATCAACTATAATATCATCAAATACAGCTTCTATCTGTGCCTGTACAATTTCACAATCTATATCCTGCACTTTGGTAACACCGCAGGTATTCTGAGCTGTTACCGCTGTTATTACACTCATACCGAATGTGCCATGAGCAGCAAAAGTCTTCAAATCTGCCTGAATACCGGCACCACCGCTGCTGTCACTGCCGGCAATAGTCAGCAAATGCTTCATGTTATCGTACTCCTTTATCAGTAATATGCAAAGCCTCAAAAATATCCTTTACACAGGCTTCACGTTTATACAAATCATCTGCAGAAGCAATATCTGCATTTAAAGCAAAAATATACGTCTTACCACTTTTTTCCTGATGCAGCCAGCCTATAAACCAGCCAATCGGTATCTGAACATTATCTGTTGCCCATCCCGTTTTACCATACCAGCTGCAATCGGTATCCATAGAAAGCCGACAAATTTTTTGCACTGCCTGCTGATTACTTTCGCTGTATGGCAGCTGCAGCAGTACCAGTTTCTTCAAAAACTCAATCTGCTCATAGGCACTTATCTGCAAAGAATTGTCCAGCCAAAAAGCATTCTCTGTACCTATCTGCTTATTGCCATAATCCAGTTTATTTAAATGATCCTGCATGCGATTTTTGCCAATCTTAGATGCCATGTATTTATAAGCAGGTACCTGCGAAATTTTGATAGCACTTTGCAAACTGGCATCACTTTTCCAGCTTTCAAGAAAAACCGGCTCATTACTATAATGATAGAACACTTCATTAACACCATGCACATAACCAGTTTCTAAAGCAATCAAGCTATGCGGTATTTTAAAGGTAGAGCCAGGAGAAAACCTCTTAAATGCTCTGGCACTGTTATACATCAGATACTTTTTATTGCTTATATCATACATAATAAACGTGCCGGTAAGATTATACTTTGCAAAAATATTTGCAACACCATTTTCTTTCTCAAAAGCATGTACGCTGCAAGGCATTATTAATAAGATACATAATATTACAGCACAAATACTAAACTTTCTGCGCATCTTTCCCCCAATAAAAAAGCAGGCACAGGCTTATCTTCATAAGCACTATGCCTGCGCCTGCATATTATATATTACAGAACTTCTTTTACTTTTGCAACAACGTTTTCCACAGTGAAGCCGTATTTCTCCATCATCACATCGCCAGGAGCAGAAGCACCAAATTGAGTGATACCGATAACATTGTTATCACTGCCGGTATAACGGCTCCAGCCGTAAGGCACGCCAGCTTCTACAGCAATCTTAACTGCATCATGCGGCAATACGCTTTCCTTATATTCTGCGCTTTGATTTTCAAAGGCATCCCAGCTGGGCATGGATACAACGCTTACATCAATACCTTCAGCAGCAAGTTTTTCCTGTGCAGCCAAAGCCAGATGTACCTCACTGCCAGTACCAATCAAAACAGCAGCAGCCTTTTCTTTTGCCGGACTTAATACATAAGCACCTTTATAAGCATTCTCATGTACAAGCTGAGCATATTGATGCAGTACCGGTAATTTTTGACGGCTCAGCAGTAAGCAAGTAGGTTTATGCAGATTCATGCAAGCCTGCTGCCATGCTGCAGCGGTTTCCAGCGCATCTGCGGGACGGAATACGCTTACATTCGGAATCATACGCAGAGCCATAGTCGTTTCTATCGGCTGATGAGTAGGACCATCTTCACCTAAAGCAATGCTGTCATGGGTCAGTACGAAGATAGCTCTAATTCCCATAAGCGCTGCCATTCTGATTGCAGGACGCATAAAGTCTGCAAATACCAGGAAGGTACCGCCAAACGGAATGAAACCACCATGCAGAGAGACACCGTTTACCACAGTACCCATAGCGTGTTCACGAACACCAAAATGAATATTTCTGCCTTTACGGTCAACACGGCTGAAGAAACCTTCGTTCTTCATGATAGTTTTATTGGACGGACCAAGGTCAGCACTGCCGCCAACAAGGCTCGGCAGCTGCATAGCTAATTTTTGAATGATTTCTCCGGATGCTTCACGAGTAGCAGTTTTAGCAGTATCTGCGAAAATTGCTTCCAGCGCTGCCAGATTTACCAAAGTAGTACCATTAATGCGCGCTTCCAGTTCAGCAGCAAGTTCAGGATATACTACTTTGTAATCAGCCATTAAAGCTTCCCATGCTTTTTGTGCTTCTGCACAAGCCGGTTTTTTATCAGCAAAATGAGCACTTACTTCTTTCGGAACATAGAACATCTTATCAGCCGGCCAGCCAGCTTTTTCTTTGGTAGCAGCCAATGCTTCGCCGCCCAAAGGCTCGCCATGGCAGGACGGGCTGTCCTGTTTCGGGCTGCCGAAACCGATATGAGTGCGTACAATAATCAAAGACGGATGCATTGTATCAGCCTGCGCTTCTTTAATAGCAGCTTCCATTGCTTCAATATCTTCAGAATCTGCTACACGCAGTACCTGCCAGCCATAAGCTTTAAAGCGCATTTCCACGTCTTCAGTAAAGGCAATATCAGTGCTGCCTTCAATGGTAATCTTATTGTCATCATAAAGATAAATAAGTTTGCCAAGTCCCAAAGTACCTGCTAAAGAAGCAGCTTCACAGGAAACACCTTCCATCAGGTCGCCGTCAGAAGTCAGACCATAGGTGTAATGATTTACAACTGCAAAATCCGGTTTGTTATATTTTGCTGCCAGCATAGCTTCTGCAATAGCAAAGCCTACACCCATAGCAAAACCATGACCCAGCGGTCCGGTAGAAGCATCTACACCGACAGTATGGCCATATTCAGGATGTCCCGGAGTCTTGCTGCCCCATTGACGGAAGTTTTTCAGTTCTTCCATAGGCAGATCAAAGCCAGCAAGATGAAGCATAGCATATAAAAGTGCACTGCCATGGCCGGGAGAAAGGATAAAACGGTCTCTGTTGAACCATTGCGGATCAGCAGGATTATAATTCATAAAACGGTCCCAAATAGTATACATCAAAGGAGCTGTACCCAAAGGAAAGCCCGGATGTCCGGATTTCGCCTTTTCTACCTGGTCAGCTGCCAGAAAACGTAAAGTATTTACACAAGCCTGGTCCATTGTCTGCATTATGGAAAACCTCCAATATTGTACTATATTTTAAATTATTATAACATATCTGTTTTATCATGCAAAGTTTATGCTGTACTTTTTTCAGAGATATCGTAATATTTTTAACACTATAAAAAATGCAGCCAGCAAAAAAGCTGACTGCATTTCTCTCTACTTATGCCTCTTTGCGTTCGGCAACAATTTTTTCTGCCAGTTTAGGCGGAACATCTTCATAATGATCAAATTTCATCTCAAATGTACCCAGACCTTGAGTCAACGCACGCAAATCAACTGCATACTCAGTAATTTCAGCATACGGAACCTGAGCAGATACAACACTCATGCCATCTTCTACGCTCTGCATACCCAAGATACGGCCACGCTTAGAGTTCAAGTCACCAATAACATCACCCATCATGGAATCTGCACAGGTAACTTCCAAAGAATAAACAGGCTCAAGCAATACAGGTTTGCATTGTTCCATTGCTTTTCTGAACGCAATATTGGAAGCTGTCTTGAACGCCATTTCAGAGGAGTCGACAGTATGATAAGAACCGTCCAGTAAGGTAATACGCATATCTACAACCGGATAGCCTGCCAGTACGCCTTTTTCCATAGCCTCACGCATGCCTTTTTCTACAGCAGGAATATATTGACGCGGTACTGCACCGCCGAAAATCTTATCAACAAATTCAAAGCCGCTGCCAGGCGCCAACGGTTCCATCTTAATAACTACATGACCATACTGACCATGACCGCCGGACTGTTTCTTATGTTTGCCTTCTACCTCAGCGCTGCCGCGGATAGTTTCGCGATATTCGATAATAGGAGCTTTCAAAATAGCTTCTACACCAAATTTACGCTGCATACGTTCCATTATGATTTCAATATGCTGGTCGCCCATACCACTGATAAGAGTTTCCTTAGTGACGGAATTCTTGGTTACGATAATAGTAGGATCTTCATCCATCAAACGGTTAAGGGCGGACATGATTTTCTCTTCGTCGCCTTTTTTCTTCGGATAAATAGCTCTGGTATACATCGGCAACGGGAAATCAATCGGAGCAAATTCAACAGGATGATTTTTATCGCACAAAGTATCACCGGTAGAAGTATACTGCAGTTTTGCAACTACACCAATATCACCTGCAACAACGGCTTTCATAGGAATCTGTGTTTTACCGCGCATAGTAAAGATGCTGCCGATACGTTCATCCTCTTCGCGTCTGGAGTTATAAACAACACTGTCGCTCTTAATGCTGCCGGAGAATACACGGAAGTAGCTGAGACGACCTACAAACGGGTCAGAAGTTGTTTTAAATACTAATGCAGACATAGGAGCATTCGCATCGCAGATTTCTTCTTCACCAGTTGTTTTGTCGGTCACAATAAAGTCATTCAAAATAGCCGGATAAGTAAAGTCAATAATCGCGTTCATCAAACGGCCTAAACCGATATCTTTATATGCACTGCCGCAAAGCATCGGATAAATAACTGCCTGACGAATACCTTTAATAAGGCATTTCATAATTTCTTCATCGCTGATGGTTTCACCGTCCAGATAACGCATCATGCAATCGTCATCAGCTTCTACAGCTGCTTCAATCATTTTTTCACGAGCTGCTTTAGCTGCTTCCATATATTCTTCCGGAATGTCAATTTCATCGGAATCATTGCCATTAGCACGATAAGCCTTCATCTTATACAAATCAATAAGGCCTTCAAACTTATCTTCTTTACCTAACGGCAGCTGCAGCGGTAAAACATGTTTGCCGAATTTTGCACGAAGATTGTCAAGAATGCTGTCAAAGTCAGCATTTTCACGATCCATTTTATTTACAAAAATAATACGGGGAAGGTTAGCTTCTGCGGCAAGTTTCCAGCATTGCTCAGTGCCAACCTGTACACCGGAGGTAGCACAGACAACAATCAATGCGCTGTCAACAGCTCTGAAAGCACCTTTTACTTCTGCTACAAAGTCTGCAAAACCAGGAGTATCAATAAAATTGATCTTGGTATCGCGCCACTCTACAGGAGCCAAAGTAGCATTAACGGAAACTTTACGCTTAATTTCTTCGGGTTCGTAGTCAGTGGTGGTAGCCCCGTCTTCAACCTTGCACATTCTGCTGATCGCACCGGAGCGATACAGTAAAGCTTCAGTTACGGACGTAGTTCCGGCCCCACCATGGCCCACAATAGCCACATTTCTGATTTTGTCACCAGTATATTCTTTCATAACTTCTTCCCCCTTTATTGTTAGGAAATTAATTGTGTGGAGAGTTCTATGAACATACTGACTATTCCTGCTTTTTAGTCAAAACTAAAAAACAAAGTATTTTTCTTACTAAAATTGTAAAACAATTAACAAAAAAGGAGCAGCTTTCGCTGCCCCAAACATAACTATTATTTTAATAAATCACAGGCATACAAGGCGCACAATGTTTTTGCGTCAAATATTTCTCCGTCCTTAATCATACGCTTTATTTCTTCCATGGTAAAGCTCTGCACACCAATAAATTCATCATCATCAGTATGCTGACTGTAGCTAGTTAAACCGGTAGCTTTATAAAGATGGATGACCTCATCTGTAAAAGCCGGCGTAGTAGCAATAGTAATCAGCTTTTCCATATGCTGCGCAGTATATCCGGTTTCTTCACTAAGTTCACGCACTGCACATTCATCCGGAACTTCACTGCCATGATCGAGTTTACCTGCCGGTATCTCCCACATCACTGTATCCATAGGATAGCGGCATTGTTTAACCATAACGATTCTGTCGTCATCAAGCACAGGCACTATAGCAACAGCTCCCGGATGACGAATAAACTCACGCGTAGTTTCACTGCCATCCGGCAAAAGAACAGTATCCACCTCTACATGCAGTAAACGTCCGTCAAACACCTTTTTATTACTCAGGAACTTTTCATCCAGACCCTTTTCATGAAATTTTTTAATCATTTTATTGCAACAACTCCGTTTTTTTCAGCCTCTGAGCCTCTGCCAAAAGCTCCGCCGCACTGTCATAAGCAGCCTTACTGCCGCTGCCGCCAGAAGCCATACGCATAAGCTCATTGATACGCTGCTGCTCATCAAGTACAGTCAGCTCTGTTGCTGTTCTGCCGTTTGCGCTCTGCTTTTCAATATAGATATGCCTGTCTGCAAATGCAGCAATCTGAGGCAAATGAGTTATGCATAATACCTGCCCCTGCAAAGCAATAGCAACTATTTTTTCTGCCATTTTCCTTGCTGTTACACCACCGACACCTGTATCAATCTCATCAAAAACCATCGTAGGTACTTCCGTCATATTACGCATTACCGTCTTAACAGCTAAAGCAATACGGGAAAGCTCACCGCCTGAAGCAACCTTTTCCAGTTCATTAACAGGCTCACCTACATTGGCACTGAACATGATTTTGATATCATCACAGCCATACGTACCAAATTTATCACTGCACTGAAACGCAAACATCAGCTTACCCTGCGGCATGGCTAAGTCATGAATATGATTAGTAATCAGCTGCTCCAAAATGCTACCATTCTTTTTACGTAAATCAGATAGCAAAGCTGCTTTCTGCTGCAAACTGCTTTTTATCTGCTGCAGCTTCTTTTCAGCTCTGGCAACAGCAGCAGCAATATTCTGCAGTTCAGCAGATTTTTCTTCAGCACGACGCAAATATTCCAGCACAGCTTCAGTAGTCCCACCGTATTTTTTTTGCAAGCGATATATTAAATCCAGTCGTTCCTGTACTTCCGCTGCGCGCTCGCTATTAAAACTGCTGCTGTCCAGATATTCGGCCAGCTGCTGGCTGCAATCATCCAGATTTATCCAGGCACTGTCAACACTTTCCAGTATTCCGGTCAGTCTTTCATCATAACGACAGGCTGTCTGCAAACTGCTTTTAGCTTTTGCCAGCATACTTAAAACAGCATTATCATCACCCAGCAAATTATGAGCTGTATTTACCGATGTAATAATTTTTTCGCTGTGCTGTAAAATCCGAGCCTCCTCTTCCAAAGAAGCCTCTTCGCCCACCTTTAATGCAGCATTTTTAATCTCGCGAATCTCCCAATCATAACGGTCCAGCAGTAAATCCTGCTGAGAACTGTCAGACCTCAATTCCTGCAATTCTCTTTCAGCCTGTAAATAATCTTTATAAAGATTTTGATATTCCTGCAGCACGTCGGTTATTTCTTTGCTGCCAAAGGCATCTATCAGCTGCCTTGGCGCATCAGGATGTAATAACGCCTGATTCTCATGCTGTCCATGAATATCAACCAGTAAGCCGCTGACTTTTTTTACTATAGCTACCGGTACCTGCACCCCGTTTAAATACGCACGGCTCTTTCCTGCTGCAATAACCTGTCTTTTGATAAAAAGCAAATCATCCTCAATATCAATGCCCTGCTCTTCCAACAAGCTTGCTGCCGCTGGAACAGAACTGATATCAAAAACTGCCTGCACCCAAAAACTTTCACAACCGCTGCGCAGATAGTCAAGAGAAGCTCGTCCGCCTAAAACCAATCCGAAAGCATCTATCAGAATAGATTTACCTGCACCTGTCTCACCGGTAAAAACATTAAATCCAGGCAGAAAATCTACTTTGGCATCTTCCAGTAAAGCAAAATTATGAACATGCAAAGACTGCAGCATTTTCCTTACCTCTGCTTAGATATGGTCTTTAAAACGGTGCATCAGGATACCGATGCCTTCTTTATTAGCAACAGCGATGAATACAGTATCATCACCAGCAATAGTTCCAAGTATTTCCGGCCACTTCATATAGTCAATTGCATAAGCAACAGCCTGAGCAGTACCAGGAAGTGTACGAACTACAACCATATTGTCAGTAGATTTTACACTGACAATGGAATCCTGAAAGGTTCTTTCCAATCTGCCCGGAGTCAGCAGCATATTATGCTCTTTAGGATATGCATAGTGATAATGTCCGTTAGCATCAGGAACCTTTACAAGCATAAGTTCCTTGATATCACGGGAAACCGTAGCCTGAGTTACTTCAATGCCTTCGCTGCGCAATGCAGCAGCAAGGTCTTCCTGTGTTTCAATCTTATTTTTGTCAATAATCTCTTTAATTTTTGCATGCCTGGTCATCTTCATAATAGTTCACCTCAAAATAAAATGCATCTTGTCAGATATTACGCATCAGCTTCTGCTGCCATGTCTGATAATAATCCCTGCTCGTCAGCCTGATAAATTGCATGGTGTAAGGGCTCTTACGTATGCGTACACACATATCATCAATAACAGCAATAACATTCTCTCCATCGGCAGAAAGCAGCAGTTCCTCACTGCCAGGAAGCGCTCTGAATTCTATTATCTCTGACATTGGAATTACCAGCGCTCTTGCCGTAAGCGAATGCGCGCACACCGGCGTAATAACACTTATATCCAGTTCCGGCTGTACCAGCGGTCCTCCCGCAGACAAGGAATAGGCTGTGGAACCGGTAGCAGTCGCAACTATAATCCCATCTGCAGCATATGTACCGGAAACTTTACCGTTAATATACATCTGCAAATGTGCCAGTTTGCTGAAAGTTCCTTTAGCCAGTACTAGGTCATTTAATGCATCAGCAGTTTTAAAGATTTTATCATCTTTAATAACTTCTGCCCTAAGCAAGCTCCTGTTTTCATAAGAAAAAATTCCCTGGCTAAGCTTAGTAACAGCTTTATGAATGCTGTTGGAATCAATTTCAGCCAAAAAGCCCAGCTTACCAAAGTTAATGCCAAATACAGGAACTTGAACGGGAGCAAGATATCCTGCCATTTTCAGCAGTGTGCCATCACCGCCCAACGAAACCCCCGCATCCAGATTACTCAGTTGCTCAGAATCATTAAGAGCATAACTTGCGCAACCATAATCAGCAGCAATACTGTCTGGCAAAACCGGATCAATACCACATTCCCTGCACATGGAGAGAAATTCCGGTAAGGCTGCACAAACCTTTTCCTTTCCCATGTTGGGAAAGATGCCTAATCTTCTTATTGTCATTTCATTCCTCTATGTTTAAATCAGTCTAAGTCGCCGTGACTTTTGCTTACCAGTTCACTTACATAAGCAGCATCAACAGCATCATCAGCCTGCAACGTCAGGTAAAGCAGATACTCAATATTTCCTTCCGGCCCTTTGATAGGAGAAAATTCCAACCCAGCTATACCAAATCCCTCATTTTTAGCAAAAGCAATAACATTATTGATTACTGCTTCATGTACTTTAGGATCACGTACTACGCCTTTTTTACCTACATTTTCCTTGCCAGCTTCAAACTGAGGCTTAATTAAAGCTATAACAAACCCTTCCGGCTTCAAAATCTTATGTACAGCAGGAAGGACTTTATCAAGAGAAATAAAGGCCACATCAATAGTTGCCGCATCTACCATTTCTGCCAGATGTTCTTTTTCAAGATATCTTACATTGGTACGCTCCATGTTAACTACACGCTCGTCACTGCGCAGTTTCCAGGCAAGCTGTCCATAGCCTACATCTATAGCATAAACCTTAGCTGCACCGTTTTGCAGCGCACAATCTGTAAAGCCACCTGTTGAAGCACCAATATCAGCAACAACTTTTCCTTCAACCGAAATAGGAAATATCTTGAGTGCTTTTTCCAGCTTAAGGCCGCCTCTGCTCACATAAGGAAGCTTATCCCCCAATATGCGGATAGCCGCATCCTCCGGCACCTGCGTACCTGGCTTATCAATTTTTTGCTCGTTAACCAAAATCTGTCCGGCCATAATTGCAGCCTGCGCTTTAGCTCTGCTTTCAAAAAGGCCTTTAGCAGTCAGCAAAGCATCTAAACGTTCTTTTTTCAACGGTCTTCACCCTTCACAAATCGTTTTGTCTGTTCAGCAACAGACGCCGCATCTAACCTAAGATCTCGCAGTAAATATTTCTTGTCACCCTGCGGTACAAAAGCATCAGGTATACCTAAATTAAGTACCCGACAATTTGGCAGCAATCCAGCACTATTAAGGCTTTCCAAAACAGCGCTGCCAACACCACCGTTTAGTACGCCTTCTTCTAAAGTTACTATATATTTATAGCGCTTAGCATGCTCTTTCAGCAGAGTTTCATCTAAAGGCTTAGCAAAACGCATATTTACTACACCTGCATCTATACCACATTCCTGCAGTAAGTCAGCTGCTTTTTCAGCATTCTCTACCATACTGCCGATAGCCCAGAAGCATACATCGCGGCCTTCACGCAGCACTTCCGCTTTGCCAATCTGTAATTCATTAAGAGAACTACTTAATTCAACACCTCTGCCGCTGCCGCGTGGATAACGCACTGCAACAGGTGTTTCCATACTTAAAGCCGTATTGAGCATATGACGCAGTTCATCTTCATCTTTAGGTGCCATTATTGTCATATTTGGCATACTGCGCAGATAAGCATAATCAAAAACACCGTGATGAGTATAACCATCATCACCAACTAACCCAGCTCGGTCAAGGCAAAGTGTTACGTGCAGCTTCTGCATACAAATATCATGCAGAACAGAATCATAAGCGCGCTGCATAAAAGTTGAATAAACTGCAGCAACCGGCTTTAATCCTGCCGCAGCCATACCAGCAGCCGCAGTTACAGCATGTTGCTCGGCAATACCAACGTCGAAAAATCTATCCGGATATTTCTTCGCAAAATCCGTAAGACCGGTACCATCCGGCATAGCAGCAGTAATACCGACGATGGACTCATCTTCAGCAGCTAACTGCATAAGCGTATCGCCAAAAGCCTTAGTATAGGTAATCGGTGCGCCGGGAGAAGAAATTTTCTTGCCGGTAGCAATATCAAACGGACCCGTACCATGGAAAGTATTAGGATGCTCTTCTGCAGGCTTATACCCCTTGCCTTTCTTGGTAAGTACATGTACTAAAACAGGACCGTCAATATGCTTAGCTGCCTCCAGGACATCTATCAGACTGTTCAGATCATGTCCGTCTACAGGACCTAAATAGGTAAAACCAAGCTCTTCAAAAACAGAGGTAGGCACCATCAAATACTTGACACTGCCTTTCAAACGTCTGATAGCTTTTAAGACATCAGTGCCAAACTCCATGTTCTTAAGCCAAGCTTCTATATCATTCTTAATCTTATTATAGGTTTCACCAGTACGCAGATGATAAAGATAGTCAGACATGGCACCAACATTTTTGGAAATGGACATCTCATTGTCATTTAAAACTACTACCATCTTTTTGTGCAAATCGCCGGCATTATTTAACGCTTCAAAAGCCATGCCGCCTGTCATGGAACCATCGCCGATAACGGCAACGACATCATAATCTTCATGCTTTATATCTCTGGCAACAGCCATGCCTAAAGCAGCAGAAATAGATGTGCTGGAATGCCCTGTGCCAAAAGCGTCGTGTTCACTTTCATTTCTTTTAGGAAAACCAGAAAGCCCGCCATATTGACGAATAGTTTTAAACTGCTCACGTCTGCCTGTAATAATCTTGTGGATATAGGATTGATGGCCTACATCAAAGATTATTTTGTCCTTAGGCGTAGAAAAAACCTTATGCAAAGCCAAAGTCAATTCCACTACACCTAAATTAGGAGCAAGATGTCCGCCGTTATGAGATAGCACCTGAATCATATAAGTACGTATCTCTGCCGCCAGCCTGTTAAGCTCTTTTACAGAAAGCTTTTTTACATCTTCCGGTGAATTTATAGTATCAAGTAAATGCTGTTCACTCATTATAATTACGCCTTTCGCAGTCATTTAGTTTTTACGGCTGCACATAAGTCTGGTAATCTCACGCAATGCTTCAGCATTCTCACCAAACATTTCTAGACATTCCAACGCCTCTGCTACAGTTTTTTCTGCTAAAGCTTTTGCTGCTTCCAAACCATACAGACTTACATAGGTAGATTTATGATTCTTTTCATCGCTGCCTGCCGGTTTGCCTAAATCTTCTGTAGTACCTTCAACATCCAAAATATCATCGGTAATCTGGAAAGCAAGGCCTAGTAAATCTGCAAATTTAGTCAAGGCCAAAAGCTCCTGCTCATTAGCGCCTGCCAAATGAGCACCACTCCTTACAGCAGCAATAAAGAGTGCACCTGTTTTGCCTGCATGCATTTTACGCAGTTCTTCTGCACTGATGGACTTACCTTCGTTTTCCAAATCAAGGCCCTGTCCGCCGACCATACCAAAATTGCCGGCACACATAGCCATTTCACGTACAGTTTCAATCAAAACACGAGGATCAACATTTTTCTGCTCCAGCATAACCTCAAATGCCAGAGTCAACAAACCATCGCCTGCCAATACAGCCATTGCTTCACCAAATACTTTATGATTGGTCAGTCTGCCGCGGCGATAATCATCATCATCCATACAGGGAAGATCATCATGTATTAGAGAATAGGTATGAATCATTTCCAAGCCGCAGGCAACAGGCAGATAATTGTAGCCTTTCACACCTAAAGCTTCAGCAGTAGCCATCAGTAAAACTGGACGGATACGTTTTCCGCCTGCCAGCAGGCTATAAGCCATAGCATCGTCTACTTTAGAAATACCTTTCTTAGCTAATCTGTTTTCTAAAAAAGAGTCAATCAATTTTCTCTGATTATTATAGTAAGTAGTAAAATCCATTATTTATGCCTCCATATCATGGAATACTTCTAATTTATATTTTTCACTGCCATCATCAGCAGCAACTATCTTTTCAACTTCCTGTTTAACATTCTCCAGCTTGCCCATGCACAGCTTGCTGAGTTCTATACCATGTTTGAAAACATCCAAAGATTCTTCCAAAGAAAGCTCTCCGCTTTCAAGCAGTCTTACCTGCTCTTCCAATTCTTTCAGTGCGTCTTCAAACTTTATATTCTTTGCTATTTTTCTGCCAGCCATTGCTTACCGCCTTTCTGCAGACTGTACAATAGAAACTATCTTGCCGTCAGCTACGGTTGTAACCAGCTCATCACCCCAGCGTACCTGAGCAGCAGATGTTACAATTTTATAATCACTGTCCTGAGTAACAGTATAGCCACGTTTTAAAACAGCCAAAGGACTCAAACTGTCCAATCTTGCTGCTTGAACTTCAAACTGATGCTTGCTGTTTTGCAGCCGTTTTTCCATGCTGTTAAGCAAATTTTTTAAGGCAGCATCAGTTTGTAATGATTTATCTGCAAATAACCGCTCCGGGTCCTTTAACGCCCAGGAGTTATTCAATTTTTCCAATTCATGTCCCTGATAAGAAATTAATTTCTGCATAGCTGCACAGCAGCGTTCACGCAGATTTTCAATTCTGCGATTATATTCTGACGTATCAGCTACAGATATTTCTGCAGCCTGCGAAGGTGTTGCCGCTCTTTTATCAGCCGCAAAATCACATAAAGTAAAATCTGTTTCATGCCCTACGGCACTGATAATCGGTATTTTTGAAGCAGACACGGCACGAACTGTTTTTTCTTCGTTAAAAGCCCACAGCTCCTCTATTGAGCCACCGCCCCTGCCTACAATAAGTACATCAGCAAGTTTCTGCTTATTAAAAAAAGAAATAGCCTTAGCAATTTCTGCTGCCGCGCCTTCTCCCTGTACTTTAACAGGGTATAAAAGAAGCTTAATGCCTGGGTTTCTTCTTCTGGAAACAGTGATTATATCACGTACAGCAGCCCCAGCCGAAGAAGTAACAATACCTACACAACGCGGATTAAGAGGCAGCTGCTTTTTACGTTCTTCTGCAAATAGCCCTTCAGCTTCCAAACGTATTTTCAGCTGCTCAAAAGCCAGCATCAAATCGCCAGCCCCCTGCTGCAACAGAAGGTCTGTATACAACTGATAAACACCATCGCGTTCAAAAACGCCAATTCTTCCTACAGCAATGACAGTATCGCCATTTTGCGGCTCAAAACGCAGTGAAACCGCACGTGAACGAAACATTACTGCCTTAAGCACGCCACCCTTATCCTTCAAAGTAAAATAACAATGTCCGGATGGATAGCGTTTAAAATTGGATACTTCTCCCTGAACCTGTACATTGCGTAAAACTGTATCTCTGTCAAAAATATCACTGATAAAATTATTTATTTCACTTACAGAATAAATCTTTTCATCCATGCATAATCTCCATGCGTCTTGCGTAAGCAGCGCAGCCGCTGGCATTATCACAGCTAAACCGCGCCTCCGGCACCCAGAGTCTGATATTTCTTTTTTGCAGCTTTTCTTCTACATGCGTGCGAATAAATTTATTAGAAGCAACACCGCCAACAAGCAAAACATCAGCTGCATCATACGCCGCAGCGCCATTGCGCAGCATTCTGGCAAAAGTTTCCGCTAAAGCATATTCTACGCCACGAGCCAAAGCAGCTTTATCTTCACCAGCCTGCAATTTTCGCAAAGCAGCGGTTGCCGGGCCCGAAAGGCTTACCTGCAGCTTACGTACAGAAACAGGCAGTTCTGTCATATAGTCAGCTGTTTCTGCCAGTTTTTCCAATTCCGGTCCAGTCGGAAATTGTAATCCTAATGCAACGCCTACGCGGTCAATAAACTGTCCTGCATGTAAATCCATGCTGCCGCCTATCTGCTCCAGCAGATAACGTCCGTCAGCTTCCTTTTGTGCCAAAAGCATATCTGTAGTACCACCGGAAGCATGCAGCATCAGAAAGCGTTCAGCTTTAGGGCCTCCAGCTGACCACATACCTGCTTCCATATGATTTTCCTGATGGCTGATAGTATAAAGAGGTATTTTACTTACTGCAGCAATAGATTTGGCAGCAGAAACACCAGCCAAAAACGCCGGCATATAAGAATCTGCAATTGGCCTTGGGCAGCAGGAAACGCCTACTCCGCAAATTTCAATATCATCGCTTTGCAAAGCCTTTTCCATCAATAACGGTAAATTTCTTGTATGCTGAAAAACCATTTCTGACTGCTGCAGACCGCAGCTTCCTGGTTTAACAGACAGAATTTGCCTTGCTTCACTCAGCAGGCTTCCATCCTCTCCTATTACTGCTACTGATGTAGTATAACAGCTGGTATCTATACCAAGATAACCCTTCTGTCTCATTTTTATCTTACCATCTTACCTAAAATACCGTTAATAAAGCGCGGAGATTCTTCGGTACCGTAACGTTTGGCAATCTCTACAGCTTCGTTGATAGCAATACCCGGTACAATTTTCTCTTCCGCAAACATCATTTCATAAACCGCTACTCGCAAAATATTACGGTCAGTAGCAGACATTCTTTCGACAGTCCAGTCAATAGCATATTCGCCAATTTTTCCGTCAATAGCTGCAAGGTTCTCCAATACACCCTGCAAGGTTTTTTCTGCATAAGCCTTAGCCTTAGCAGCATCCTTTTCTTCATGTTCTGCTAAAGAAGCTTCCAAAGCGCTCTCTGCATCACATCCGGAAAAATCTATCTGAAATAAACTTTGTAATACAATTTCTCTGGCAATTCTACGAATCATGAATCTTCCTCTTTCTCTGTTGTAATTAAAATACTATCTATGATATCCAGGCGGCAGCAATCTGTCCAGCCATTCCAGCAAATCTTCTTTTCGGTCCAGCTTGTTGCCCAAAAAGAAGCCTGCACCGATACAAATAATTAAAAACAGGGCTCTGAAAAAACCCAGCCATAAAAACATAACACCAACAAACAAACCGAATAAGGAGCACAACAGACGTCCGCGATAATTTTTCCAAATATCAGCTAATATTTCATTGAACATAAATTATCACTCCTATTCTTCTTTAGATTTAATCTGTTTAAAGAAAATTTCAATATCCTTAACATCAATACCTGTAACTTTTTTAATACTGTCTCTGACATTAACTTTGATTTCACCCGTGGTTTCAGGAATATTGATACCGGGCTCGATAGAAGCATTTATTCTGACATAAATGCCTTCATCTTCCAGCTTGGCAATAACTTTGACATTATAGATACCGTAAATTTCCTGTGCCAGCTCGGCAATATAATTTTCAATAGCAGTCTTGCCTACATGTACCTTACCATTAGGCCCTTCGCTGATTTTCAGAGAATTATCACCGGTAACACCAATACCTGCAAATAAAAGCCTGATGCTGACAGAAAGCATAATTACACCGCCGACAGCATACCACCAGCTGCCCGGAATACTTTCAATAAAAGCAATAATAACTCTCTGCGGGAAGACATTCAAACTGCATAAAATCAAAAACACAGATACTACCGTCATTAAGAAGGTATATAAAGTTAAAATTATTCTGTCAGGAATGCCCATAATTTTTAATCCTCCTCGAAGAATTTCTTATGTCTGTCTTCAGCTGTTTCTTCAGCCAAAGAAGCTTTCAAATCTTCTGCAACCTTTTCAAAATCAGTTTTTTCTCTTTTCGCTACACCCTGAACATGTACATCAACGAACTGCACTTCATAGCCAGTCATTTTCTCAATGGCATCTTTTACTTTTTCCTGTATTTCTAAAGCAACCTCAGGAATACTGCTGCCATATTCAATATTAACGAATACACTGGCGTTTACCAGCTTTCCTTCAAAGCTAAGACGCACACCCTTCGAGGCATTTTCCTTGCCTAAAAAATGATTGATTCCATCCGTCAGACCACCACTCATACTAAGCACACCAGGCACTTCCTGGGCAGCCAGACTGGCAACAATGGAAATAACCTCATCAGCAACCCTGATATCGCCTACCTCTTCCGGAACATCCTGCTGTTCTTGCTCATCGGCAGTATTTTTATTCATTTGCACTTTTTCCTCGTCCATAACAGACACCTCCTGTGCATTTAATGAAATTAAACATTTTCCTTGATTTTTATCTTATAATTATAGCACATTATAATTTTTTCTTCCATGTAAAAATGTATAAAAAAACAGCAGCGATAAATCGCTGCTGTTTGCTGCATTAAGCACGTTCGATATAGTCACCGGTTCTGGTATCAATACGAAGTACATCGCCTTCGTTGATGAACAGAGGAACTTTTACTACATAACCGGTATCCATTTTAGCAGGTTTGCTGCCGCCGGTAGCGGTATCGCCGCGGATACCAGGGTCAGTTTCAACTACAGTAAGCTCAACAGTATTCGGCAGATCTACACCGAGTACGCGGCCTTCATAAATCATGATTTTAACATCCATGTTTTCTTTCAGGAAGTTCAGAGCAGTACCGAGTTGTTCTTTGCTCAGTTCAGTCTGTTCGTATGTTTCATTATCCATGAATACATACATTCCGTCGCTTTCATACAGATATTGCATTTCGCGGCGGTCAATGCGAGCTTTCGGCATACGTTCGCCTGCATTAAAGGTACGTTCAACTACTGCGCCAGTGCACAGATTACGCATTTTTGCACGAACAAAAGCTGCGCCTTTGCCAGGTTTTACATGCTGGAATTCAACAACCTGCCAAGCATCACCATCAATGGTAACGGTTACGTTTGTTTTGAATTCGTTAGTAGAAATCATTATTAACCCTCCTGTTACTTTGTCTTAAACAATTTCAATGAGCTGTTTTTTGACACCGTTCAAGGCTTTTGCCCCTTCCTCAGTCAGAACAACAGTATCTTCTATACGAACCCCGCCTTTGCCGGGAATGTATATACCAGGTTCTATGGTAAAGACCATACCTGTACTCAGCAAGGTATTACCTCGCTTATTTATATTTGGCATCTCATGGATTTCAAGACCAACACCATGTCCAAGACCGTGTACAAAATAATCGCCATAACCGCATGAAGCAATACAGTCACGTACAACTGCATCAAGCTCTCTGCCTGTCATGCCAACACGGGCTGCTTTAAGCCCTTTATGCTGAGCTTCTTCGACAATAGTATAAATCTCTTTATGCCAGGAATTTGCCATACCAAGAACTACCGTCCTGGTCATATCTGAATGATAGCCACAGTATACGGCACCGAAATCAAAAGTAATAAAGTCACCTATTTCTACTGGCTTATCAGATGCCATACCATGCGGCAGAGCACTGCGGCTGCCGGAAGCAATAATGGTGTCAAAAGAAGTTTTTTCACTTCCCAACGCACGCATATAATATTCCAGCCTGCCTGCCAGTGAACGTTCAGTACGTCCAGGTCTTATATCATCAAGCAGCTTGATAAAAGCTTCATCAGCAATACTTGCCGCTTTCAGCATTAGATCCAGTTCTTTCTTATCTTTAATCATACGTATACTGCTGAAATCAACACTGCGCAGATATTTGCCTTCCAGCAATGCTTCCAGCTCCGTATAATCATTATAAGTAAACCAGTTGCCATCAAAGCCAACTACTTCAGCATTTTTCGCCAGCTCTGCTGCAGCAGCCCAAATACTGCCGGTATATTCCAAAACCTGGAATAACTTCATTTCATTTTTCGCCTGCTCAGTATATCTTCCATCGGTAATCAATACACCTTTAATACGGTCAATATAAAGCAAGCTGGAATCGCCGCTGAAACCAGTAAGATAACGGATAGTAGTAACATCCTTAATGATGACGCAGTCCAGCTGCTCTTTTACCATAACTTCCCAGACTTTATTAATACGCGTCATACTTATTACCCCGATTCAAACTGTTATAAAAGCTATAAATTCCTTCCCTATTTTACCACTCATCTGTAAAACTTTCAAGAATTTCTACCCGGAACGGCATATTTTCCAAAATTTCCAGTACATCATCCCAGGTATCCGGCGTAACATAGAATTTCACTATGCCAGCCTTGCCATCTACAGTGCCAACCAGTCCCAGATGCTCATAACCTTCCATAATCCAGTTAACATCGGCAATTCGAGCCGGTTCTACTTGAGCATAAATAATACTTCGACCTTCGCTCATTGTATTTTTCTCCGCAGCAATGAATTAGGCAAGAGCTGCCGCTTGGTTTGTATGGAAAACTTCTGCTGCGCATGAGGAGCACAGCTTATAGCAAGACCATCCTGATCTCGCATATCCTGCAGTTCAAGTTCAAACAACTCGCCATCAGGCATAAGCACTTCTAAAAGCTCGCCCTCTTTAACATTATTGCGCTGTTCTATAAAAGCACGGCAAGTTTCTGCATCGTAGTCAAGCACTAAGCCAACAAAATCATGCGTCTGTTCATAGCTGGAAGTGGAATATACCTGCCCTTCGCTGCCTGGTTTTTGTACTGCAAAACCAGTAGTATAAGGACGATGAGAAACCTTGTTCAGCTCTTCGCGCCAAGCATCTTCAACTTTATAATTAGCCATATCAGCAAAACATTTATCGATAGCCTTACGATAAACACTAACTACGGTTGCAACATAATGCATGCTCTTCATACGGCCTTCAATTTTAAGGCTGCTGATACCGGCACGCATAAGTTCCGGCAGATAATCAATGAGACACAAATCACGGGAATTCATGATATAAGTTCCGCGTTCATCTTCCTGGATATCAAAGTTTTCACCAGGTCTGTTTTTCTCACGCAGAGTATATTCCCAGCGGCAAGCCTGCGCACAGGCACCGCGGTTACCGTCTCTGCCTGTTAAATAGCTGCTCAGCAGACAGCGTCCGGAATAAGAAATGCACATTGCTCCGTGAACGAAAGCTTCCAGCTCTACATCTGTATTAGCACCAATCTCAGCAATTTCCTGCAAAGAAAGTTCTCGCGCCAAAACCACTCTTGCAGCTCCAAGAGCCTTCCATGCTTTAACTGCTGCATAGTTAGTGGTATTAGCCTGCGTACTGACATGCAGTTCCATTTCCGGCACAGTTTCTCTGGCAGTCTGCCATACACCTAAATCAGAAATCAGCAACGCATCAACCTTAGCCGCAGCCAGTTCTTTTAAATATGCCGGCAGCTTATCAATATCTTCATTATGAGCAAAAATATTAACGGTAACATAAACCTTTTTATTCAGACTACGAGCAAAAGCTGTAATTTCAGCAATTTCTGTCAAAGAAAAATTGTTGGCAAAAGCTCTCAGTCCAAACATCTTGCCGCCAAGATAGATAGCATCTGCACCGTAAAGCAGAGCCATTTTCCCTTTTTCCATATTTCCTGCCGGAGCCAGCAGCTCCGGTTTTTGTATAAGTCTTGTCATTTAACTTTCTCCATGTATTTTTTCTATTGCCTGCAAATGTTCATCATAAGTTTTAGAAAAATAATGATGTCCGTCTTTTTCTGCCACAAAATACAGATAATCTGTTTGTTCAGGTGTCAGTACAGCCTTGATAGAACTCATCCCCGGACTGGCTATCGGTCCTGGCGGCAGTCCCATATTTTTATAAGTATTATAAGGATTATCTATCTCTGTATCTTTGAAGGTTATTACTTCTTTCTGAGCACCAAGAATATACTGTATCGTAGTATCAGACTGAATAGGCATACCAATATCCAAACGTTTAAGAAATACACCGGCAATACGCGGTTGTTCTTCCGGAAATACTGCTTCTAATTCAACCATGGCAGCCAAATTTACTACATCACGCAGTTTACGACCTGCTTCTTCTGTTGTCTTGAGGACTCCGCTTTGCTGCATTTCTGCATTAAACTGTTTAACCATCAGCTGCAGAATCTCTTCTTCACTGGCTTTGGCAGGTATTTCATATGTTGCAGGAAATAAAAATCCTTCTGCTTTAAAAACAACATAAGGATTATCTGTCTGCATATATTCATAAGGAGCATAATCTTTGGCAGCACTCATAAATTTTTCTGCATTGCCAAGACCTTCTGCCTCCAGCTTATGAGCAGTTTTTACTACATTATATCCTTCCGGTACAGTAAAGGTATTCTGCAAAATCTTACCGCTGGCAAGAACAGAAACAATCTCTCCATTACTTGCGCCGCAGTCAATTTTATATGTTCCGGCCTGCAGCTTGCTGCCAAGTCCTTTTAACCGTGCTTCTATAAGAAATATATCAGGGTGCTGTACCAGTTTTTCCTTATGCAACAGATCCGCAATTTCACCAGCAGTCATTCCCTGACTTACAGTTACCAGTTTATGCCCTTTGCCGGCAAAATTTTTGTTGTTTCCCATAATACTCAGCGTATTGACAAAAATTATCAGCACAGCTATCAATACGCCGATAACTGTATTACGGGGATTAGCCTTCATTCTTTCTATTTGTTTCGTTAAAAATGTCTTCATCTATCTATCCAGCAAAAAAATACCGGACCTAAGTCCGGCATTTCTTATTCTTCGTCCCAGGATTCAGCTAATTTCTCATATTCGGCTTTAACTGCTTCAAACTCCTCATCAGTAGGTCCGAGGTATACAGGCTCGCCGTTTTCATCAAAATCAATGCGGGCGATGATTACATTTTCTTCTTCATCATCGTCATGTTCATGACAATGGCAAGCTTCATCTTCACAGCCGCATTCATCTTCGTTAATACCTACGAGGATAGCAAAGTTTTTATCGCCTACGGGAATAACCATTTCTTCAACGTAGTAAAATTCATTGCCTTCTTCGTCAGTAATAACAACTACATTATCAAGCATTTCTTCGTCAGCCATTGCTTCGATATCTTTATTTTGAATGTCTTTTTCCATTATGGCACCCCTTTAATAAATTTTGTATGTCTTATTTTATAATATGCCTGCAGTTTCTGTCAATTTATTTACAAAATACATGAAATTTGACTGCCATTACTCAGACACGCAGCTGCCTGCTGTCCAGATAATTCTGCAAGATCACAACCGCTGCCATCATATCAATAACCTGGCGGCGTTTTTTGCGGCGCATATCAGCATCTACCAGCACCTTTTCTGCTGCTACGGTAGAAAGTCGTTCATCCCACAATACTACTTTTACATCCGGAAAATGCTGCCGCAGTTCTTCAGCAAACACTTCGCACATCTGTGCACGTTCCCCTACAGAACCATTCATATTTTTCGGATAGCCAACTACCAAAGTGTCTACCTCATACTCTTTAACAAGCTGAGTAAGACGTTCAAAATCCTTTTGCGGGCTTGTTCTTCTGATAGTCTCTACTCCGCCAGCAATCATCATCATTAAATCGCTTGCAGCCACACCGATTGTTTTTGTACCAACGTCTAACGACATTGCTCGCATATATCTGCTCCTTACTTTTTAATATTTTTCAGATAACTGATTACCAGCTCTTCAATCAGTTCATAACGTTCATGACGGCGCAGTTTAGTTCTGGCATCATCATAGCTGGTAATATAGGTAGGGTCGCCGCTGAGTAGATAGCCTGCCAGCTGATCAACAGGATTATACCCCTTTGCTTCCAGTGCAGCATATACCTCTCTGATAGTATCGGCAACTTCTTTTTTCTCCGGTTGACGTCTGAACATCATTGTTTCCTGTGATATTTCTGTCATCTTTGTGACCCCCTTTAAATTCAAACTACTTCAAGATAAGCTTTAAGCTTATTGTAACACAAAAAGCAGTATAATGTAGCCTGTTACACAAATTATTAACAACTATTATAATAAAAGGCACTCTAATGAGTGCCTTTTACATATTATTTTATTTGTTCTTCGATAATACCCCAAGCTGCATCAAGTGCTTCTGCCAGTTTAGAAGCATCTTTACCGCCAGCCTGTGCCATATCAGGACGACCGCCGCCGCCGCCGCCGCAAATCTTAGCAACAGCTTTAACGATGTTGCCTGCATGTGCGCCTTTAGCAACTGCATCTTTGGTAGCCATAGTCAGGATACTGATTTTGCCGCCATCCATAAGAGCAGCCAGTACAACTACGCCGCCAATCTTGTCACGCATCTGGTCACCAAGATTTCTCAAAGCATCAATGCTGTCTACATTTACCTGCTGTACCAGAGCTGGTACACCTTTCAGTTCACGTACTTTATCAGATACGTCGCTAACCTGAGCTTTGGCAATTTCGCCCGCCAGCTCATCAGCCTTCTTCTGTGCAGCTTTAAGTTCTGCCTGCAATGCTTCCAGACGAGCAGGAACATCATGTACGCGGCATTTCAGCTCTGCAGCAAGACCTTTAAGCATAGCTTCTGTTTCGTTAACATAAGCAACTGCACCATGACCGGTTACAGCTTCGATACGGCGAACTCCTGCACCGCTGCTGGCTTCAGAAATAATCTTGAACATGCCGATTTGAGCAGTATTAGTAACATGACTGCCACCGCAGAATTCCATAGAGAAGGACGGAACTGTTACTACACGTACAATATTACCGTATTTTTCGCCAAACAAAGCAGTTGCACCGCGTTTCTTAGCTTCTTCGATAGGCAGTTCTTCAATCTGAACATCTTTAGCTGCCAAAATCTGTTCGTTTACAATAGCCTCTACCTGCTGCAATTCTTCTTCAGTTACCTGAGAGAAATGAGAGAAGTCAAAACGCAGACGGTCAGGACCTACATAGCTGCCTGCCTGGTTAACATGAGAACCAAGTACCTGTTTCAAAGCTGCATGCAGCAAATGGGTTGCAGTATGGTTACGCGCAATATCATTTTTACGATTGGTATTAACTTCAAAGCTTACAGCTTCATCAACTGCAACAGTACCTTCCGCAACGGTACCTACCATGATGGTTGCTCCGTCAGGAAGTTTTTTAGTTACAGTAACGTCGATAACACCGGTAGGCGCAATAATACGTCCGATATCACCTAACTGTCCGCCGCCTTCAGCATGGAAAGCAGTAACATCACAGATAACAGCTACTTCCTGTCCGTCAGTAGCATTTTCTACCGGCTGTGCATCATGAGCAGGATACAGTTTTACGATCTTGCCTGCTTTAGCTGCTTCATCAACTTTCAGACCGGCAATGTCAATACCACGGGTATTGTAAATAACCGGACGTCCGGTTTTATCATCGCGGGCATCGCGTGCCATTTTACGCTGCACTTCAAGAGCTGCATCAAAGCCTTCTTTATCCATGGTAAGACCTTGTTCTTCCAGAATTTCAGCAGTCAGTTCCCACGGGAAACCAAAGGTATCATTCAGTTTAAAAGCAGTAGCGCCGTCTAAAACGGTTTCACCGGAAGCTTTCAGCTTAGTAATTTCTTCGTTAAGCAGTTCGCTGCCCTGCTTCAAAGTACGCAGGAAGCTGGTTTCTTCCATTTCAATAACTTTCTGGATGTATTCGCGTTTTTCAGCCAGATTAGTATAAATATGGCCAAACATGCTGATTACTACGTCTACAGCACCAGCAAGGAACATGCTGTTAATACCGATTAAACGGCCATGACGTACGGCACGGCGCAGAATACGGCGCAATACATAGCCGCGGCCTTCATTGGACGGCAGAATACCATCGCCAATCATGAAGGTCATGCTGCGTGCATGGTCAGCAATAACTTTCAAAGATACATCAGTCTTTTTATCTTTACCGTACTCTACTCCGGCAACTTTTGCTGCATATTCGATAATCGGGAAGATAAGGTCTGTTTCAAAGTTGGAAGGTTTGCCTTGAATAACGGAAGCCAAACGCTCTAAGCCAGCACCAGTATCAATGTTTTTATTTTTCAGCGGAGAATAAGTACCATCTTCATTTTGGTTATACTGGGTAAATACCAGATTCCAGATTTCCAGGAAACGATCGCAGTCACAGCCTACAGCGCAGGTAGGTTTGCCGCAGCCGCGTTCTTCACCCAAATCAACATGGATTTCAGAGCACGGACCGCACGGACCGCTGCCGATTTCCCAGAAATTTTCTTCCAAACGTACGATGCGTTCTGCAGGTACACCAACAACATTATGCCAGATGTCAAAAGCTTCATCATCTTCAGTATGAATGGTAATCCACAATTTTTCAGCAGGAATGCCGAGTTCTTTGGTAATAAATTCCCAGCTCCAGGGAATTACTTCTTTTTTAAAGTAATCGCCAAAAGAGAAGTTACCCAACATTTCAAAATAAGTATGGTGGCGTGCAGTACGGCCTACATTTTCAATATCGCCGGTACGTACGCATTTTTGGCAGGTAGTGATACGCGGAGAAGGTGGTTTCATCTTACCAGTAAAAAACGGTTTAAACGGTGCCATGCCTGCACCAATAATCAACAAAGTAGGATCATCCTGCGGAATCAGAGAAGCACTGGGCAGCATAAGATGTCCACGATCCTGGAAGAATTTAAGAAACTTTTCCCGAATCTCATTGCCGGTCATATATTTCATAATATTTATTCTCTCCTTCAAACAAATTTATTTGGGAAGCCGTCCCGGTCAGGCAGCTTGCCTAAATATTCTGATTACACATAAAAAAATTATATAATTTTTACTACTGAAAGTCAAATCACTGTGGCCTTTTCTTATCTTAAAACGGCTTGTCAGTTCTGCTGATTTCTGCTTTTATCCACATCCTGTCCGTTGCCGGAAGGACGATAATAACAAGCGCCAATCAGCTCATCGGGCAGATATTGCTGCTTCACCCATCCACCAGGATAGCTGTGAGGATATTTGTAATCTAATCCATGACCTAAAGCCTGCGCCCCCGGATAATGCGCATCACGCAGATGCTTGGGAACACTGCCACAGTTTTTATTTTTGACATCATGCATAGCCTCAGCAATACCTACATAGGCAGTATTGCTTTTAGGTGCTTTGGCAATATAGCAAACCGCCTCTGCCAAAGGAATCTGCGCCTCAGGAAAACCAACAAAATCAGCAGCCTGCGCTGCTGCATTAGCTACTACAAGAGCATTAGGATCAGCAAGCCCGACATCTTCAGCGGCACAAATAACGATACGTCTTGCAATAAAGCGTAAATCTTCTCCGCCGGCAATCATCCTTGCCAGATAATGCAAAGCCGCGTCAGCATCACTGCCGCGCATACTTTTGATAAAGGCAGAAATAATATCGTAATGCTGATCACCTTTTTTATCATAACGCTGCATTGCTGTGCCAATAACACTGTGCAACACCTCTACTGTCAGATGCCTTACTCCGTTTTCCGGCAGCATAAACTCAGCCTGTTCCAGCAAATTCAATGCACTTCTGGCATCACCTGCTGCAAAATCAGCTAAAATATCCAGCACATCATCATCAACTGTAAAGCTGCCGCCAAATCCCTTGTCCCTATCAGCTACAGCCCGCTGCAGAATTTTTTTAATATGCACAGGCTGTAGTTTTTCCAGCCGAATTACCTTCATACGTGAAAGCAGCGGAGAATTTATCTCAAAGAAAGGATTTTCCGTAGTTGCACCAATTAAAATAATTGTACCATTTTCCACATAAGGAAGCAGTACATCCTGCTGAGCCTTATTAAAACGATGTATTTCGTCAATAAATACAATCGTTCTGCCTAAACCGCTACGCTGCAAATCCTGCGCTTTGGCAATCAGTTTTCTCAGCTCCGGTACACCGGAAGAAACAGCATTAACAGCCACAAACTGCTCACCGGTCATATTGGCAATCACTCTTGCCAAAGTAGTCTTACCAGTACCCGGCGGTCCATAAAACAATACTGACTGCAGCATATCTCTTTCAATCATTCTGCGCAAAGGACTGCCACTTCCAACAGCATTTTCCTGTCCCACAAAATCGCTCAGCTTTTCAGGACGCATCCTGTCAGCCAACGGTTTATGTACATATCCTCCGCCGCTAAATAAGCTTTCCATACTTCCTCCCCCGTTATTTTCTGTAATAACATTTCTGTATAAAAAAACCGCCTTTGCAGACGGTTATAAAATCATCGTTCAAGCCTTGCCAATCAATTTACGAACAATATAAGATGCCATCAACAGACCAGCACTGGCAGGTACAAATACCATACTTCCCGGTACGGCCTCTCTTGAAGCATAAACCGGATTTTCCTGTGAAAAAACAGTCATAATACCTTTCTCTATTCCTGCCTGACGCAGCTGCTTTCTTACAGTTTTTGCCAACGGACAGGTATGCGTCTTACTGATATCCGCAAGCAAAAGCTTGTCCGGCTCTAATTTATTGCCAGTCCCCATTGAAGATATAACAGGAATATTTCTTTGGTAGCATTCTCGCAATAAATCGATTTTTGATGCTGTAGAATCAATTGCATCTGCAACAAAATCTATGTTGCCTGCAAAAAATTGCTCAAAACTTCCCGGCCGATAAAATTCACTGTGCAGATTTATCTGACACTGAGGATTTATATCGTTAATTCTTGCCGCTACAATTTCAGTCTTATATCTTCCCATTGTAGACTGTAAAGCTGGCAGCTGCCGGTTAATATTACTTGCTTCCACAATGTCAGCATCAATCAGGGTTAAGCTGCCAATGCCGCTTCTGGCAAGTGCTTCAGCAACATAAGAACCTACTCCGCCAAGACCTGCTACAGCAACATGAGAGTTATTTAAAATTTTGACAGCATCAGCGCCAATCACATAATTTACTCTGGATAAATCCATTTTTACTCCTAAAAAACTAATCCCCACAATGCCGTCCAGCTCCATGTTTTGAACCTGCATGTGCAGGTGGGTGCCTTCCTTCCTCTCTCAAACGTCCACTCAACGGAGGCGTGTTTTCAAACAGGAAGAGTATCAGGCTCCCTAGGTTAGAGTGTTGGCTCAAAACCTGTGGAGCAAAGTAACGTACATCGCAGGGCGATAGTTAACAATAGCTTTATTTGACATACTTATAATAACAAAAACGGAAGCGTTTTTCAACGCTTCCGCTTTATTTTTTCAAAATTATTTGTTTTCTTTTTTGTTCAGCAAACTGGTTTTAATATGCAGTTCACGCAGCTGTTTCTCGTCAACATCATTAGGTGCCTGAGTCATGAGGCAAGCAGCACTTTGAGTTTTCGGGAAAGCAATAACATCACGGATAGAATCGCGCTGTGCCATAATCATAATCAAACGATCAAGGCCAAATGCCAATCCTCCGTGAGGCGGAGCACCATATTCAAACGCATTCATCATGAAGCCAAATTTTTCTGCTGCCTGTTCGTCAGTAAGACCGATAGCAGAGAATACTTGTTTTTGTACATCACGACGATGGATACGGATAGAACCGCCGCCGATTTCAGTACCGTTAAGTACCATGTCGTAAGCTTTAGCGTAAACTTTGCCCGGATCAGTCTGCAGCAGCGGCAGATCTTCATCACGAGGAGCAGTAAACGGATGGTGCATAGCAACATAACGTTTTTCTTCTTCGTCATATTCAAACATCGGGAAGTCAACAACCCAGGTAAATGCCAGTGCATCATGATCGATAAGGTTACGGCGTTTTGCCATTTCAATACGCAGTGCACCTAAAGCCTGAGCTACAACAGCCGGTTTATCTGCTACAAACAGCAGCAAGTCGCCCGGTTCAGCAGCAGCAGTTTTCAGGATGTTTGCCAGATGTGCTTCGCTGAAGAATTTAGCAATAGGAGATTTTACGCTGCCGTCTTCCTGAATTTGCATCCAAGCAAGACCTTTAGCACCGTAAATGCCTACAAAATCAACTAATCCATCTAATTCACGGCGCGGAATAGCTGCATAGCCTTTAACATTGATAGCTTTTACAATGCCACCGTTTTCAATAATGGTATTGAAAACTTTGAAGTCAGAATCTTTTACTGCTTCAACCATATTAATCAGTTCCATACCGAAGCGCAGGTCCGGTTTGTCACTGCCATAACGATCCATAGCTTCATCCCAGGTCAGGCGTTGGAACGGAACTTGGATTTTTTTGCCAAGCGCACCTTCAAAGATGTAAGCAATCAGGCCTTCCATCAATTCAAGGATTTCATCAACTTCCATAAAGGACATTTCCATATCCAGCTGAGTGAATTCCGGTTGACGGTCAGCACGCAGATCTTCATCACGGAAGCAACGAGCAATCTGGAAGTATCTTTCCATACCTGCAACCATCAGCAGCTGTTTAAAAATCTGCGGAGATTGCGGCAGTGCATAGAATTTACCGGGGTTTACACGGCTCGGTACAAGATAGTCACGTGCACCTTCCGGAGTACTCTTGGTGAGCATCGGAGTTTCAATTTCCAGAAAATCTCTGCTGTCGAGGTAATCACGCATCAGCTTGGTTACTTTATGACGCAGAATCAGATTGCGCTGCATTTCAGGACGGCGCAGATCAAGATAACGATATTTCAGACGCAGGTTTTCATCAGTATCAATATTGTCCTGAATATAGAACGGCGGAGTTTTAGCAGAATTCAATACTTCAATTTCTTCTGCCATAACTTCAATCATACCGGTTGCAATATTGGCATTAACGGTTGCTTCATCACGCATACGTACAGTACCGCTTACTTTGATAACATATTCGTTGCGGATATCTTCAGCAGTTTTAAAGCTGCTGCCTGCAGTATCAGGATCGACAACAATCTGAACGATACCGCTGCGGTCACGCAGGTCGATAAAAATCAGTCCGCCATGGTCACGGCGTTTGGAAACCCAACCGCAAAGGATTACATGCTGACCTGCCATGTCTTTGCCAAGTACTCCGCAGTGATGACTGCGTTTTTGATTAGTCATGTTTGTTACACCTCTGTTTGTAAATTTGTGATTATATCTGTAATGGCGATTTCTTTCTGCTCGCTGGTAGACATATTACGCAGTACAACCTGCCCGCGGGCGAATTCATCCTCACCGAAAATCAGCACATATTTTGCATTAACTCTGTTAGCCTGCTTCATTTGAGCCTTCATGCTGCGGCCCTGAAAATCAAATTCAGCTTTCAGTCCGGCACGGCGCAAATCAATAACAGTCTTAAATACTGTCGGGAAATATTCCTGATTGGGGCAAACAGCAAAAACGTCCATTGCCTCCTGTACATCAGGAAGCAGATTCTGACTTTCCAAAGCCAGCAATACACGTTCCATGCCCATTGCAAATCCAATACCAGGAGTAGCAGGCCCGCCTACTTCCTCAATCAGTCCATCATAACGGCCGCCGCCGCAAACAGCGCTTTGTGCACCAAGCGGCTTATACTGAATTTCAAAAGCAGTCTTTGTATAGTAATCAAGGCCGCGAACCAGATTATGGTCAACCTCGTACTCAATACCAGCAGCAGTCAAAAGCTGTTTCAAGCCTTCAAAATGCTCTCTGCATTCATCGCACAGACATTCTTCCAAACTGGGAGCTCCTATGCCAAGTTCCTGACAATGCGGATTTTTGCAGTCTAATAAACGCAGCGGATTTCTGTCATAGCGAGACTGGCAATCCTTGCACAGTTCATCAAAATGCGGTTTAAAAAACTCCTGCAGTTTTTCGCGATGCAGCGGTCTGCATTTAGGACAACCCACAGAGTTGATCTTTAATTTCAAATCCTTTAAACCAAGGCTTTGCAGAATCTGTACTGCAAGTAAGATAATTTCTGCATCAATATTCGGTCCCTGTACACCTAGAGCTTCAATACCGAATTGATGGAACTGACGATAACGACCAGCCTGCGGACGGTCATATCTGAACATCGGTCCGATATAAAAAAGCTTTGTAGGCGCTGGCTCAGCATAAAGCTTATGCTCAATATAAGCGCGCACAGCCGATGCCGTGTTTTCCGGACGCAGAGTAATACTTCTGTTGCCGCGGTCATTAAAGGTATACATTTCCTTTTCAACTACATCAGTAGTTTCACCAATACCGCGCAAAAACAGCTCTGTATGCTCAAAAACCGGAGTTCTGATTTCCTTGTAACCATACTGCGCACATATTTTGCGCATGGTTTCTTCCAGATAACGCCACGCTTTAACATCTGCGGGCATGATATCTTTAGTGCCTCTCGGCGCAGTTGTCAGCATGCTTCATCCCCCTTTATTGTTCAAACAGCATTCGGCGTTTTTCCGAAAGCTGCTGTATATTTTCTGTATATGTTGCAATATTTTTAGGCATATTCAGTTTATGCAGATGATGTCCATCCTGCAGCGGTACCTTAGTAGCCGAAGAAGGCCCTATGCCGATTACCGTGTGCCGTTCCTCCATCATCTGAATATTATAAATGCTTTCTGTTCCCGGCAAAGCATAACCTACATTAGCCAGCTGCCCCAGCATATAATGCTGTCTGTACAAATAGTAGGGCTTCATACCTATTTCAGAGACAATTTGTGCCCCCTTGCCAAGTACTTTTTCTGCCTGCAGTGCTGGCAGAGTAAGCTTACTGCCGAACATTTCAGCACCTTTTTTTAAGGTAAGCGTATGTATGGTAATATTCTGCGGCTTTAGCCTAGCAATTTCGCCTATAGAATATTCTATCTCCGCTGCTGTTTCTCCTGGCAGCCCAACTATTAAATCAGTGTTAATAATCGGAATAGAACTGTTAGCAGCCATCTCATAAGCCTGATAAAAATCAGCTGCACTATGTTTTCTGCCTATCAGCTGCAATGTTTTATCATGCAATGTCTGTGGATTTACACTGATGCGATTTACTCCGGCGGCTTCCATCATGCGCAGTTTTTCTGCACTGAAACAATCCGGTCTGCCAGCCTCTACAGTAAATTCCTGCACTGATGGCAAAAGCAATTTTTTGGCAGCTAAATCCATAAGTCTGGCAAATACTTTCTCCTTTAAACTCGTCGGCGTTCCGCCGCCGATATACAAAGAAGAAATATTTAAACTATACATACTTATTAATTTTACCACATTATCTATATCTTGTTCAATGAAATTCAGAAAGTTTTGCTGACTTTCTTCATCCTGCGGCACAATGCCGGAAGGAAAGGAACAATATGTACACTTACTGGGGCAAAACGGAATACCAATATAAATGCCAACAGCCTTACGATCTGGTAATACTTTGTCCTGCAATATACATATATCTCTAAGCAGCCTGCCCTGCTCTAACGGCAGCAGATATTTTTTCTGCAGATACTCTGGCAAATTTTCTGCTGCTACACCAATATCTATCAGCTTATGGGCCAGCTTCCCCGGACGCACGCCTGTTAATATACCCCAAGGCAAATATGGCTTTTCTCCGGTAAACTTTGCGAAAACATCCAGCACCGCCAGTTTTATGCAGCGCGTAACTTCACCGCTAATATCACTGTCACAGAAAAACGTACTGCTGCACAAATCTTGTTCAGGTGTTTGCAAAATCACACGGCAGCTATTTTCAGCATAACATATTCTCAAAACAGTATTGCTGTTACGTTCAGGAAAATAAGCAAATAACGCGGCCATGTCATGTACTGACCGCGTCACATCAAAATTCAAATAATGTATAAGTTTAAAAGTTTTCATTTTTTCACTGCCTGCTCTCCGTCATGCCATAATTCTTTATATAATACACGATAAACAGCAGCTACCGGCACCGCAAACAGCATACCCAAAATACCAAACAGCTTTGCACCAATCAGTAAGCTGATAATCAAAACAACAGGATGCAAATCAATTTTCTGGCCCATAATCTTAGGCATGATAAAGTTGGCGTCAAATTGATAGAATATTATATAAAACAACGCAACATAAAAAGCATTAGTGCTTGATTGACCATAAGCAATAAAGATTGCAGGCACAGCACCCACCATAGGTCCTACTACAGGTACAGTTTCAGCCAGCATAGCTAAAAAACCCAAAACCAAAGGGAAATCAACACCTAAGCTTAAAGTTCCCAAAGTAATACTGATACCGGCAATCAGGCTCAGTTTTCCTAAACCTTGAATATAAGCACTCAAAGTGCGTCCTATTTCATCAATTACATGTGCAGCTTTTTCCTGCGCATCATAATTGAAGAGGTTTATTACCATTAAACGCAGTTCACGCCAATCTTTTAAAAAATAGAACGACAAGAACGGTACAACTACCAATCCTACCAGATTTTTAATAATATCAATACTGGAATGCAGCAAATTCTTCAAAATATTGCTGACAAAAATCATCGCCCAGTTGACAATTTCATCCAGCAGCATGCCAAAAGTCGAAGGCAACTGCGGATATTTTCCGCTGCCATCAAAAAATATATTCAGATTATTAGCTTCTGCTTTAGTCATGAATACCGGTAACTGAACTAAAAGCTCATTAATCTGACCAAAAAGCGGCAGAATAATAAAACCTATAGTTACCAGTATAAAGATACCAAAGGTAACAAAGGCTAAAGCAATGGCAACAACACGTGATAAATGTATCGTACCCTGTCCTACTTTGATCTTAGCAATCAGATTAACAATCGGGTATAAGGCAAAAGCCATACCGATAGCTAAAAATAACGGCAGGAGAAAAACTGCCATCTGATAAAGAATAAAGGACACAGCAGCTGTTACCAGCAATTTAAAAAATGTACTTGTTTTGATATAAGGCCAGTATTTAAACATGATTTATTGTAAGAAAGGGTTTCTGCGGCGTTCCCAACCTACAGTTGTAGCAGGACCATGTCCCGGCAAAAGCTTCGTCGCATCATCCAACACCAAAATTTTATTTTTTATTGACTGTAATATTTCCTTATAGCTTCCGCCCGGTAAATCGGTACGGCCAATGGATTCACAAAATACTGTATCTCCGCAAAATACTGTATCTTCTGCTTGCAGACAAACACCGCCTTTAGTATGGCCCGGTGTAGCATAAACCTTAAACTGCATGCCGGCAGCTTCTACAACATCACCATCTTTAAACAGATTTTCAGCTGCAGCACATTCCAGACCATTAGACATGTAAATAGAAAGATTACGATCTGCTCTGGTAAGCATATCAGCATCTTCGCTGCTGACATATACAGGAGCACCTGTAGCCTTTCTAACTTCATTTAACGCCATAATATGGTCGCTATGCCCATGAGTAATGAATATAGCTTTAACAGTAATGCCTAATTTTTTTACAGCTTCCAATATCTTATCAGCATCACCGCCCGGATCGACAATCACGCCTTCCTTTAATTCTTCATTTACTACAATATAGCAGTTGGTAGCAAGCATGCCTACCTCTAATTTATATATCTTCATAAATCCTCCTCGTCAGAACATCTTACTGCTGTCCAGCAGAATCGTTACAGGCCCATTATTAGCAAGCTCAACTAACATATGCGCGCCAAAAACACCTGTTTCGACTTTTATATTTTGCTGCCTGCATAATTCATTAAATTTTTCATACAAAACGATAGCAGTTTCTGGCTTTGCAGCTTTATCGAAAGAAGGTCTTTTCCCTTTGCGGCAGTCACCATATAGCGTAAACTGAGAAACACTTAAAATTTCTCCACCTATGTCTTTGACTGATAAATTCATTTTTTCAGCTTCATCTTCAAAAATGCGCAGACCGGTAACTTTATCAGCAAGATATTGTACATCCTTTTCAGTATCGCCTTCTACAACACCTACAAGAACCATCAACCCTCTGCTGATTTCACCTACAATTTTTCCATCAACTGTTACTTTCGCTTTATCTACACGCTGTACAACTGCTCTCATTTCTTACCTCCGTTATTGCCGTTAAAGTTTGCTACAACGCGTTCTACACTGTAAACACCCTTCATGCGGCGTATACGGTTCATAATATATTCTAACTGCTCAAGGCTGCTGATATCAAGTCCGATATGTGTAGTGGCAACTTTATTTTTATCAGTACGGCAATTCAATGAGAAAATATTAAGCTTAGCTTCACTGGTAGCCATCATAATATCAGCCATCATACCGGGACGATTAACAGAAGTAATAACGATATTTACCTTGTAAACAGAATCAATGCCAACATCCCAGGAAACTTCAATCAAACGGCTCTGCTCGTCAGGATTATTGCTTAAAACATTCGGACAGTCTGCTCTATGTACAGAAACACCACTGCCGCGAGTAATATAGCCTATAACCGGATCACCGGGAATAGGATTGCAGCAGCGCGCCAGCTTAACCATAATACCCTCTTCACCTTTAACCAGTATACCATGGCTTGCTTTGGCTTTGGACTTTCTTGGCTTCAGCTCTGCCAGCAGTTCCGATAAATCTTTAGTAGTGTTGAGCTTCTGATCTTTCTTGTATATCTCAACCAATTTAGATATAACAGAATTTAATGTCACTCCGCCATATCCTAAAGCAGCCAACAAGTTTTCATCGCTGTCAATGCGCAGTTTAGTTCCTGCTTCTTTAAGTTTTTCCGGTCGTGCCAATACCTTCGGGTCATAACCAAGTCTCTTGGCCTCTTTTTCCAGCATTTCACGGCCTTTAATAATATTTTCTTCGCGGCGTTCTTTCTTGAACCAGCCCTTAATTTTATTACGAGTATCAGAAGACCCGACAATATTCAGCCAGTCACGGCTTGGCCCGCTGGATTGCTTGGAAGTGATAACCTCGACTATATCACCGTTGCTCAGTTTGAAGTCAAGCGGCACAATACGTCCGTTAACCTTAGCGCCAACACAGCGGTTTCCGACATCCGTATGAATACGATAAGCAAAATCAATAGGCACACTGCCAACCGGCAAGTCAATTACGTCACCTCTGGGCGTAAATACAAATACCTCATCGGCAAAAATATCCATTTTGACCGTATTGACAAAGTCACGGGAATCATTCATATCCTGATGCCATTCCAACAGCTGTCTCAGCCAGGAAAGTTTCGCATCAAATCCCTTATCAGTACTGCTTTGAGAAGCGGGCTTGCTGCCGCCGCTTTCTTTATAGCGCCAATGCGCAGCAATACCATATTCAGAAATACGATGCATCTCAAAAGTACGGATTTGAATTTCCAGCGGCTGACCACCAGTAGAAAGTACTGTCGTATGCAGAGACTGATACATATTAGATTTCGGTACTGCTACATAGTCTTTAAAACGTCCGGGAATAGGACGCCACATACTATGCACAATGCCAAGCGTTCCATAGCAGTCTTTTACCGTATCTACCAGCACCCTGATTGCTAAAAGATCATATATCTCATTAAGCTCTTTATGGTCACGCAGCATTTTTTTATGAATACTGTAAAAATTCTTAGGACGCCCTTGAATTTCGCATTTAATATTAGCTTTTTCCAGGCTTTCCTTCATTTCCGCCATTGCTTCGTTAATCATTGCTTCGCGTTCACGGCGTTTAATCTTTACCTGTTCTACCAGATTATAATAAATATCCGGCTCCATATAACGGAAAGCCAAATCCTCAAGTTCCCATTTTATGGTATAAATACCTAATCTATGTGCCAGAGGAGCATAGATTTCCAGTGTCTCACGGGAAATTGACTGCTGCTTATGCACCGGCATATATTTCATAGTACGCATATTATGCAGTCTATCAGCCAGCTTAATCAAAACAACACGGATATCCCTGGCCATAGCTAAAAACATTTTGCGGTAATTTTCTATCTGGCGGTCTTCTTTAGAGATATATTCAATCTTGCCTAATTTAGTAACACCGTCCACCAAATTAGCAACGACAACACCAAATCTTTCTTTAATATCGTCAAGCGTATAGTCAGTATCTTCCACCACATCGTGCAGGAAAGCCGCTGCCAGTGTTTTATCATCCATTTGCAGCTGTGCCAAAATGCTGGCAACACCAATAGGATGAATAATATATGGTTCACCGGACTTTCTGCGCTGTACAGCATGTGCTTCCGCTGCCAATTCATACGCTTTGCGTACAAAAGCGACCTGGTCTTCAGTTAAATATTTATTTACTCGATCGAAAAACTCTTCGATATTAACCGCATCATTTGTAGTAGGCATAACTCCCACTCCCATCTAAACTATTTCATGCTCGCAACAACTCATACTGCGATACCCGCATGTTCTCCATACAATTTTCCAGTAATTTTGCTCTTTGCTGCTGTAAAGCAACATAAAGAGAAGATTCTTCCAAATTACATTTGCGGATAGTTCCTATACGCAGCAAGTTATTCTCGCGAACAATAAATCCTAATTCCTGCAAAATCTGCAGAGAATTTTCGCAAATCAGCTCATGCTCTTCTTCCAGCAGTTTTGCTGCATCTATCTCTGGCTGCTCATGCAGCAGTCCCATAATTTTTTTATAAACTACGGCTAAAGAAGCTCTATCTGGATACTGTAAACGCATCAAAGTTTCTGCTTTCTCTCTTTCTGTACGATTAAAGGCAAGAACCGCTTGTTTTACCCCGGCTTCTATTAAATTACTGATTATTTCTTTTAAAGGACGTTCAGGCAAGTCATATAAAATCACCTGTCCAGCTTCTACTGCATCCTCATAAGTTCGTATCTGCAAATGCTCGCTAATCGGCAAACAATTCTGCTCATCAATCTCATTTACAAGAACTGTCAGTTTATCAGCCGTCCGCAGAAACATTTCTACAATTCTGTTTTTATCTTCTGCATTCTTTCTTAAATCACAGATTTCTATTTTTTGCCGTACAGATAAGGCATGTAGCTGTACTGATTTTTCTCCATTCCAAACATTGATACGCGGCATAAAAGCAATATCAGCTAACATGCCATCGTATAAAAGCGGCATTAAATCAGCATGATTCCACATTACAGCTTTATAGGAACAGTCGCCTTTGCTCACACTAAACTGCAAATGCGTTCTGTCCTTGCCTATCGCTCTCTGATTGCCCATAACAGCATTTTTAAAAGCAAATACAGGTGTAAGATTACTGCACCCAAACGGCTCTAACAATGCCAGCTCTTCCAAATCACGGACAGTTATCAAGCCATTTTCACTTAAAGCACAATCAACATCAAGCTCCGGATAATAATCTTCATCTTGCAGATGTAGAGCTACATAATTTCTGAATCTGTTGCGGAATTCATCTACCTTCTCAGCCGGAAGTGTAAGACCTGCAGCCTGATGATGTCCGCCAAACTGCAGCAAAATATCACTTTCCGCGTTGATTGCCTCATAAAGATTCAAAGCCGGTATACTGCGGCAGCTGCCTTTAGCAATATCTCCGCAAATACTCAAAAGCACTACAGGCAAATGGTATTTTTCTACCAAACGAGAAGCAACTATACCAATTACTCCCTGATGCCAGTTTTCAGAAGCCAATACAATAGCGGTATCGATGTGCTTCTGTTCTGCCAGCATTGCTTCTGCATCTTCCATAATCTGGCGGCTGATTTCCTGACGCAGAGCATTTTCTCTGTTTAAGCTGTCAGCAATAACCGTCGCTTTCTCCAAATCATCACTGACCAATAATTCTACTGCCGACTGTGCATGCTCTAATCTTCCTACAGCATTCAGCCGCGGCGCCAGCATAAAGCCTATATTTTCAGAAGTGATACTTTCTGGATTACAGCCGCTTGCTTTAATCAACGCCTGCAAACCCGGCAGCCTGGTATTTTTCATAGCTGCAAGACCACGGCGCACAATTTCTCTATTCTCCCCGAGAAGAGGCACAATATCAGCAACAGTCCCCAAGGCTGCCAGTTCCGTCAAATCCTGCCAATATTCCTGTGTATTATCAGACAACGCCAATGCCTGACACAGTTTAAAAGCCACACCTACACCGCTCAAACTTTTAAAAGGATAATTACAATCTGCCTGCTTGGGATTGATAATAGCATATGCGGGCGGAACTATTTCCGGCACCGTATGGTGGTCCGTAATAATAATATCCATACCTGCTGGCGCCTGCTCAACCTCATGTACACCGCTTATCCCACAGTCAACAGTTACCACCAAACCTGTTCCATTTTCAGCAAGAAATTTTAAAGCAGCATCATTTAAACCGTACCCTTCATTTTCTCGCTTGGGAATATAGGTATCTACACATGCTCCAGCCTCTTTAAGATAAACATACAGCAATGAAGCTGCGGTTATCCCGTCAACATCATAATCTCCGTACACAGTAATCTTTTCACCTGTCTGCATCGCAGTTTTAATGCGCTGTACAGTTTTTTCCATATCCTTCATCAGAAATGGGTCGTGAAATGGAGTTTTACTGCCATACAAAAATTCACGCATCGCTTCAGCAGTAGTAAAACCTCGCTCTAAAAGTATACCTGTTACGATAGGAGAAACATCCAGTTCTGCAGCTAAACAACCAGCCTTTTCTTTATTAAATTCCTTAACATGCCAGATTTTTCTCTTACCAATCATTATTTCTGCTCCGCAGAAGAACTTTTCATTGACTCCGCTGCATTATTTCTGCCAGCTTCACTGCGCAGCTTCTGATTATGCATAAGCATGGCAACCTGTTCTTCCAAAGTCTTTTTTTCTCTTTGCAGTTTAGCAATTTCATCGTTCAGCTTTCTTTCCAGCATATAATGACGTGCCTTCACCATCAACAGATAGCAGCCTGCCACCAATATGCCCAACAGAAACGATCCCAAAATAACTATAACCAATGAACTTTGAAAACTCCAAACAAAGAAATTCAAAGCAACACCTACTGCGTTCTGCACCGCAAACAAAGCGACAACTATGCTGACTAAAACAGTAAACAGCAAATATGGCATACTATCATCTCCTAAAAAATAAACATTATAACAATATTTATTCGTTTATTAGTAATAAAATTCCTGCTGTACTACTCTAATTTCACACTTTCTTTATCCTGTAAATTATCAGTAAGCTCAAAACGATACTTTTGTTTCACTCCAAGATATTTTTCATGGTCAACTTCTGAAGCAAACATTTCATACGGCCGTACATAATAACCAAAATCTCCGTATAAAGCTTCGTAAACTACATGTTTTTCACCTGTTTCAGAATGTACAGCTATTAAAATAACTCTATATAAATTTCCTTTAAAATGACGGTAGATTCTACCAGCTAATATTTCACGCATCTGACTCACTCTTTCTTTTACATTTTCAACCAATTAGCAGGAAGTAACAAAAAAGGCTCAGACCTAAGTCTGAGCCTTACTTTTTACGTGGCAGGGGCAGTAGGAATCGAACCCACAACCAACGGTTTTGGAGACCGCTACTCTACCAGTTGAGCTATACCCCTGTGGAGCGGAAAACGAGATTCGAACTCGCGACCCCCTCCTTGGCAAGGAGGTGCTCTACCACTGAGCTATTTCCGCATTGGCGACCCGGATGGGACTCGAACCCACGACCTCCGCCGTGACAGGGCGGCATTCTAACCAACTGAACCACCGGGCCATTATCAGTTGCCTGACAGATATAGATAATACCATATAACTAATTAAAAAGCAAGTACTTTTTTCATAATTTTCTTGGTAATTTCTTTATCTTTTTTTCCTCGTATGCAAAAACAACCCTGCTGATTGTCAAAAATCATCAATTTGTATTATAATATACTATATTATTTTACTATATAAAGGAGGGTGCTTATGTGCCAAACCCCAGATTGGTCTCTTGGAGACCAGTATCTGCGTGAAAACGCCACCGAGCTTGCTCCATTGATTGAGAAGTTCTCTCCCTGTACGCTGCAGCCAAAAAGCGAAAAAGAATACTTTGAAATTCTTTTAGCAGGTATTGTAGCCCAGCAATTACCGCCTGATGTCAGTCAGACCCTAATGCAGAAACTTGCTCAGCTGCTTGGTAAGCCAATTACTCCGCAGGCAGTATTAAATGCTGAAACAGAAGCTTTTGCAGCCTTAGGCTTAGCTCCGCAGAAAATCGAATATATGAAAAATTTTGCTCAATCCATCATCAATGGTCAAATTACGATTGAAAAATTTAAGGAAATGACTGATACTCAAATTTCCAAACAATTACTGCAAATCCGCGGTCTTGGCCAATGGACGATAGAAATGTTCCTGCTCTTGGCACTTTGCCGCACTGATGTTGCTCCTTCTGCAGACTTTATCTTTAAAAAAGAACTGCAGAACTTGCTTAAACTGGATGACATTCCCAAACGCGGTCAAATAAATAAAATAACCGAACACTGGCGTCCCTGGCGCTCTCTTGCTGTATGGTATCTATGGCAAAGCGCCGATGCTAAAGCAAAAAAATAACCATAACAAACAAAAACACCGAATCATTTTGATTCGGTGTTTTTTATTAAGCAAAAGCTTTATTATTGTTCTTTACGTGCATTGAAGCATTCACGGCAGTAAACCGGACGATCCATAGAAGGACGGAACGGAACCATGGTTTCTTTACCGCATTCAGCGCATACTGCAGGGAACATTTCGCGTTGCGGACGCTCGGTTGCAACACCCATACGTTGTTTGCGAGCCTGACGGCAAGCGGGGCAACGACGAGGTTCGTTGGTGAAACCTTTTTCTTCATAGAATTCTTGTTCGGAAGCAGTAAACACGAATTCAGCGCCGCATTCGCAGCAAGTTAAAGTTTTGTCTTCTTTCATAATCTGATCACTCCTAATCATAGATAAAACATACCTCAAAAAGAACTTATAGATGTTACCACGGCTTCCCCAGTTTATCTATGATACAGAAGAAGTTAGGAACCCTAACCGGACCACTGAGATACACTACTATCAGTATAAAGGAGCAATATACATAAGTCAATATATGTTAAACAATTTTACTTATTCTTAAAAAAATTCCCTTTAAGTGTAATTTTTTCATAACAAATTTTACAAATAATGATGGTCATTAATTATATCAGCAGTAAAATTGCCATCCCATACAGTAAAACAAGTTGTTGAAGCATTATGTACATTGATGCGCCAGAAATTTGCCAGCGGTATATCAAGCAAGGCGCAAATCTGAGTTCTGATTACTCCGCCATGAGAAATTACAGCAATATCCTTATCTTCGCCCTCTGCCAGCAAAATATCCTGCAGAGCTTTAAAAGCTCTCGCCTGCACTTTCGAAAAAGTCTCTCCTTCCGGCGGCAAACAAAGCTGAGGGTTTTCATAAAACAGCTTGATTTCTTCCGGCCATTTTACAGCAATCTCATCATAGCACAGACCTTCCCAACCGCCAAAACTTATCTCCTGCAAAGTTTCCATAGTATGAACAGGCAGCTGCTTCATTGCCGCCAGAGGCTCGGCAGTCATTTTAGCTCTGACAAGCGGGCTGCAGTAAATGGCATGCAGAGGTTTATCGCGAAAAAACTCTGCCAGCTTTACAGACTGCTGCTTTCCTGCATCATTAAGCTCAGTATTTATTCGTCCCTGAAATCTCCTTACTGTATTGGAATCCGTTTGCCCATGACGAATAAGATATATCTTCCCCATCTTTTTACTTCCTTTGTTCCTCTTTTACTTGTTCCGCATGTGAAAATTCTTTCATTTCCGCATGCACGCCTGCCTCGGCAAAAGTCTCCATCTCTTTATATGCTTTAAGGCCCGCATCAAAAAGAGTAAAGGCAATAGCAGCGCCTTCACCGCATCCGTCAGTTATATTAAGTCGCAGCGGTGCAGAAAGCTGTACTTTTTCCAAAAGCTGCTCCATGCCATTTTCCAGTGATACATGACCTGCAAAGCAATATTCTTTTACTAATGGATTAAGCTCCATAGCCTTTACCAAGGCACGACAGGTTGCAGCTCCATCAAGCATCACAGGGACCTTTAAAGCAGCAGCCTGCAGGATGGCACCTGCCATAGCATCTATTACCATTTCATCATTATCAGAAAGACAGCCTAAGCCTAACATTTCCAGCTTATCCTTAGCTACATGCTCCTTAACCAGTATTGCTCCCTCTGCCAAAGCTTCTGCTTCATCAGCAGCTGTTACCAAAAGGGGTACAGCCTGTGCACCTGTTTCTGCAGCCAGAATGTTCACCGGCCATTTTCCAAGCATGATTTTTTCTGCTTCAGCTGCCTGCTCAATACTTCCCCAAATAAGTAAACCTTTCTTAGGATAATTAAGCTCATTTTTATCATATTTGCCGATAATAGCAGCATAACGTGTTACCATGCTTTCCAGCTTTGCCAGTGAGCCTACCGGCTTAATAAGGTTATCAAAACGTTCCTGTGCTTTAACAGCACACTCAGTATCAATAGCAGTAATCTGCCCGATAACTTCTTCTATTTGCATTTTATCCTCCTTTATCCTTAACGCAGTAAATATACTGCCGCCATCAAATAAATAACATTCCCGCATTCAGTAAGAAAGCCATAAGTATCACCAGTAAGCCCTCCCAGCTGTTTACTTAAAAAACGCGCCAAAAGTAAGCTGAGAACAAATGTTACTATAGCCGTATAAAAATATTTAATACCACACAGCAATATTAAAGCCGCACCAACCGCAAAAGCTATATAAGAATACACTGGCTTAGCATATTGGGTAAACATGTGCCCAATGCCTGTTTTACGGGCATACTTAAAATTAACGATATAATTTACCATAAAAGTCCTGGTAGCCACAGACATCGCAACTAAAGCATAGGACAATTTTATACCATCTATAGAAGTATAAGCGGCAACTTTTAACAGTACTAAACATACCAAAGCAATAACCGCGTTAGACCCCACGTGGCTGTCTTTCATTATCTCCAACATACGCTCTCTGTTGCGCGCACTGAAAACACCGTCAGAAGTATCCATAAAGCCATCATACATTAAAGCTCCGATAACAATCATTTCTGCCAATATCAGCATAACACCACGCATAAAAAGGGGTGTATCCGCATATACCAGAGCATAATTGACCACACCTAAGAATAAACCAATAACAAGGCCAACAAGCGGAAAATACGGCACACTTCTGGAAAAGTCATCATCACGCCAGTCTGTGCGGTTAGAAAAACGTATTCTTGTTAAAAATTCAAGACAGGTTATAAAATCACGCATTATCTCACCTGCTTAATTTATTATAAACATCTATAGCCGCCTGCAGTACTACTATCGCAAGGCTGGCACCTGTACCCTCACCAAGACGCATACCGGCATCAACAATCGGCATCAGTTTAAGTACATCAAGCATTTTTTTATGAGAAATTTCCGCACTAAGGTGAGAACACAGCATATAATCTGCACAGGCAGGATACAGTCCATAAGCTAAAAGTGCCGCTGCTGTAGCATTTACACCGTCAACCATGGTAGGAACACGACGTTTAGCACCTGCAATAATCATACCGGCAAGACCAGCATGGTCATACCCGCCAACCTTGCACAGAATATCCATGGCATCACCTTGAACCGGTTTATTCTTAGCAAGGCCATCACTGACAACCTGTCTTTTTATCTTCATTCGCTCATCATTAATACCTGTGCCTCTGCCAACGGTTAATTCTGGAGGCAGACCTAAAAAGGCAGAAACAATAGCAGCTGTAGAAGTAGTATTGCCAATACCCATTTCCGCAGTTGCCAGTAAGTTATATCCTTTATCTATGCATTCATCAGCCATTTTCATACCGGCATGCAAAGCCTGCAAGGCCTGTTCTTTAGTCATGGCCGGTCCCTGAGTAAAGTCTTCTGTACCCCAGGCAACCTTGAACTGATGTACTTTTTCTAAATGGCTGAGGTCAAAAGCTGTACCAACATCTACTACGATAACATCGGCATTTGCATGTCTTGCCATAACATTCGCTCCGGCAGTTTCACGCATATAACCATTAATCATCTGCATGGTAACTTCCTGCGGATATGCACTTACGCCATATTTGGCAATACCATGGTCACCGCACATAAGCATCATCGCTGTTTTGATTTTTTCCGGTAAAGGTTTTGCCGTCATAGCAGCATATTTTTCAACCATTTCTTCAATCTTACCCAGGCTGCCTGCCGGTTTATCCATTCGCTGCCAACCTTCTCTTACCTTGCGGGCAGCCTCTTGATCTAACTCTGGTATAATAATATTTTCCATCCCAGTCTCCTTAATCTTCAAATTTATACGCCAATTTTTTAACATCTACTGCTTGTCCGGCAACACAATAAAAAACCTGTTCACAGGCAGCTGCGACTCTTTGGTTTACCCAGCCAGACAAATCACTGTATTCACGAGCTACTTTATTAGCAGGCACGATACCTCCGCCCACCTCATTTGTAACAAAAACTATCAATTTGCCGCTATTACGGGCAGCAAGCAGTAATTTATCAATTTCAGCAAACACAAATTCACAGCGTTCCATAAAGCTTCCCTGCGGAGCATCTTTACCGTACATCAAATTTGCCATATAAACAGTTAAGCAGTCAAATAATACCGCTCCAGTCTCAGCAGTTAATTTGGCAAAAACTTCATCTGCATGATAGGGTGCTTCATGGTTCACCCATCTTCCGTCAGCTCTTCTTTGTTGGTGAAGACGCACTCTTTCAGCCATTTCATCATCCAGTATTTCTGCAGTAGCTATGTAATCGCATTTGGGAGAATAATGCAGTACATATTTTTCGGCAAATTCACTTTTACCGCTGCGTGATCCACCGGTAACTAACACTAATTTGCTTTCCATTTCTAAACCTCCCTTCTAAAAAAGAAAATCCCCCCATAATTTATGGGAGGACATAACAATGCCTAATATACGAACACCGACCTATCTCCCGTAGGCCATATGGCTCCGTAACAGGCAGGTCTCCTGGCTTAGCTTCATCGTTCTGCGCGCCTTCCCAGCTTACGCCAGTGACATATTGCGCGAACTCCACTTACAGTAGCGGGACTGCTCCGGATTCTCACCGGTATTCCCTTTTAAGCACTAACCGCAGTTAGTGCACCTGTCGATATTTTCCATTTATTATCATTCTACATATAATAAAATAATCCTGCTTATATGATAAGATTTTTCCAGCTTGTCACATTTATTACTGAACAAAAGAAAAACCCCAGCATAGCTGGGGTTTTTAAAGCTTAATTATTTAATTTGGGACATAACTTCTGCAGCGAAGTCTTCCTGCTTCTTTTCAATGCCTTCGCCCAATTGGAAACGAGCAAATTCAACAACGTCAGCATCATTAGCTTTCAGCAGTTTAGCAATGGTTTGATCCGGGTCTTTAACGAATTCTTGGTCAACCAGGCATACTTCTTTGTAGTATTTTTGGATACGGCCAACAACCATTTTTTCAATGATTTTTTCCGGTTTGCCTTCGTTACGAGCCTGTTCAGTCAGAACTTCTTTTTCATGTTCCAGTTCAGCAGCAGGAACTTGGTCACGGTTCAGATAGCTCGGGTTAGCAGCTGCAATATGCATTGCAATGTCTTTACCCAGTTCAGCGTTACCGCCTTTCATGTTTACGAGAACGCCGATTTTGCCGCCGCCATGGATGTAAGCAGCAACAGTACCTTCAGCTACTTCGTAACGAGCGAAACGACGAACGGAGATATTTTCACCGATTTTAGCAATGCTTTCGGTTACCAGAGCAGAAATGGTTTTGCCATCCAGTTCGGAAGCCATGAGAGCATCCATATCAGCAGGTTTGCTTGCTGCGATATGAGCTGCAATAGCGTTTACCAGATCTTTAAAGTTATCAGTTTTAGCAACAAAGTCAGTTTCGCAGTTAACTTCTACGATAACGCCAACTTTGTTATCTTCGCTAACATAAGATGCAACTACACCTTCAGCAGCAATACGGCCTGCTTTTTTAGCAGCAGCAGCCAGGCCTTTTTCACGCAGAAAGTCGATTGCTTTATCCATATCGCCTTCAACAGCAGTCAAGGCTTTTTTGCAGTCCATCATACCTGCGCCGGTACGTTCACGCAGTTCTTTAACCAATGCAGCAGTAATTTGAGCCATTAGTTATTCCTCCTCAAGATACAATTAAAAATTATTCAGCGTCTTCAGCAACAGCTGCTTCTTCTGCAGCAGCTTCTTCAGTCTGCATACCTTGACGGCCTTCCAGAACAGCGTCAGCCATTTTAGCAGTCAGCAGTTTTACAGCGCGGATAGCGTCATCGTTTGCCGGAATTACATGATCGATTTCGTCCGGATCACAGTTGGTATCAACAGTTGCAACGATAGGAATGTTCAGTTTGTGTGCTTCGAGAACAGCGATGTGTTCTTTGCGGGGGTCAACGATGAACAGTGCGCCCGGCAGTTTTTTCATGTCTTTGATACCGCCAAGATATTTGGTCAGTTTTTCCATTTCATGGCGCAGACCAATAACTTCTTTTTTCGGCAGTACGTCGAAGGTTCCGTCAGCTTCCATAGCTTCCAGTTTGCGCAGACGTGCAATACGGGTTTGGATAGTTTTGAAGTTAGTGAGCATGCCGCCCAGCCAACGTTCATTTACATAGAACATGTTGCAGCGGGTAGCTTCTTCTTTCATAGCTTCTTGAGCTTGTTTTTTGGTACCAACGAACAGAATGCTTTCGCCGTTAGCAGCAACTTCACGAATGAAGTTATAAGCTTCGTCAACTTTTTTTACGGTTTTTTGCAGGTCAATGATATAGATACCATTGCGTTCAGTAAAGATGTACGGAGCCATTTTCGGGTTCCAACGACGGGTTTGGTGACCAAAATGTACACCAGCTTCAAGTAATTGTTTCATAGAGATAATTGCCATTTTTCTTTCCTCCTGTTTTTTCCTCCGCAAAACTCATTTCCGTCTTAACCACAAGGGACAGCAGACAGATTATTTTGCGTGTGTATTTTTACACCAGCATGAATTATAACATATTATTATTAAATATACAAGAAAATTTTCTAATATTGTTTCGTATATTACAAAATACTGTAATATTCTTTAACCAAGCTTTTGCATATTTCTGTGAATAATAAACATACTAATCAGCATTGCCCCTACAGCCGCAATCATACCGCTCAAACCACTGTTTAAAATGCCTGCTGTCAGATAGCCGATAAACGAACAGCCAGCAACAATCAATACATAAGGAATCTGAGTGCTGACATGGTCAATATGATTGCACTGCGCGCCTGCTGATGCCAGGATAGTAGTATCAGAAATCGGAGAAACATGGTCCCCGCCTACTGCTCCGGCTAATACCGCACCAATACCAACCACCATGAGCTGATTTTCTGTACCGAGCACTGCCAGTACAATAGGTATTAAAATACCGAAAGTACCCCAGGAAGTACCTGTAGCAAAAGCAAGGCCCATTGCTACCAGGAAGAACATCGCCGGCAGAAACATGCCTACAGCCGCATTGGTATCGACAACCTTACCAACATATCCGCCGATATTGAGATATTCTTCACTGCATACACCGGATAAGGTCCAAGCCAGACACAAAATAAACAAAGCCGGAGTCATGGCACGGAACCCCTGGTTAAAGCACTCGCAGAATTTGTTAAACTGCAGTACTCCTCGCGGTACATAAAGCAGAAAAACAAATATCAAGGCAGAAAAAGAACCAATTACAAGGCCTTTGGAAGAGTTGCAGTTAGCAAAAGCTTCAGATACCCCTACACCTTCCAAAATTCCACCAGTATAAAGCATACCAAAAATACAGCCGCTGATTAATACAAAAAGCGGCAGCAGCAAATCGGCAATACCGCCATGGCCTTCAATCTTTTCTGCTTCTTCGTCCTGGTATTCAGCAGGTGTTACTGCCTTGCTGCCATATTTATTCTCAAAAGCAGCCATAGCAGCAAAATCCTTTCCTGTCCAAATCAGGAACAGTAAGAAAAATATTGTCAGCCAGGCATAGAAGTTAAAAGGAATGGTTTGCAAAAACAGAGCAAAACCATCAATCCCACTGTTTTCAGGCAAGGATGAGCTTACAGCTGCAGCCCAGCTGGAAACCGGTGCAATAATGCATATAGGTGCTGCGGTAGCGTCAATTATATAGGCCAACTTGGCACGGGTAATATTAAACTTATCCGTTACCGGACGCATTACAGTACCAACTGTCAGGCAGTTAAAATAGTCATCAATAAAAATCAACATACCTAAAAATGAAGTAACAAGCAAAGCACTGCGTTTGCCTTTAATATTGGCAGCTGCCCATTCACCATAGGCTTTGGAAGCACCAGATTTAGAAATAGCAGCTACAATAATTCCTAATAATACTAAAAATACCAGTATATTAACATTATCGCCAACTTTACTGGACATGACGGAAAACATCATATCTACTGCAGCAAGAAAATTAAAACTGCAGAACATCAATGCTCCCGAAAGAATGCCTATAATCAAAGACATATAAACTTCCTTAGTTACCAGAGCTAAAATAATGGTAATAACCGGCGGTACTAAAGACCAAATTGTTTCAGACATAAACTCCCCACTTTCCAAAATTTTCTGAATAGCTTATTTATTATACCATTTTACTCATAAACAGCAATATAAAAATCTTTATATACAATAAAAAATACCCGAACTCATCAGAAATTCGGGTATTGAAACAACAAAATTTAATTAGTTGATGGATTCTGCTTTTTTGATATTTTTACGTACATCTTCACAGCAGTTATGGAAAGCAGCTTTTTCAGCTTCACTAATCGGCAGTTCAATAACTTGTTCTACACCGTTTTTGCCAATCAAACAAGGAACACCAACAAAGACATCACTTTCACCATATTCACCGTTCAGTTTAGCACTGGCTGGCATAATATGTTTTTCATCGCACAATACGGCTCTTACCATGCGTGCTAAAGTAGAGCAAATGCCATATTCAGTACATTGTTTGCCTTTATAGGTAACCCAGCCGCCGGCAATTGCTTTTTTCTGCAGATCATCTCTGTCAAATTTAAAGCTGTCATCAGTTTTTGCGAGCACATCAAGCGGTACACCGCCAAAGTTTACGCAAGACCAGGCTGCAATCTGAGAAGCACCATGTTCACCAATCATATAAGCAGAAATAGATTGATGGTCCACACCAGTCTGCAGAGAAAGCTGCGCAACCAGTCTGGAGGTATCAAGGCCGGTACCAGTACCGAATACTCTTCCTTCAGGAAGTCCGCTCATTTTAGCAATCAAATCGGTTACTACATCGCACGGATTGGTGATATTAATGATGACGCCGTCAAAACCACTGTTTTTAACTTTATCCATATAGCTTTTTACTTGAGAAACAGTAAAGTTAAGTTCATCATTACGATCTCCGGTGGTCAAAAGGCTGATTTTACCAATAGAGTTAACGATAACATCACAATCTGCCAAATCTTCGAAGGAACCAACTTTAACTTTTACATTATGCGGCATGTACAAAACAGCATCACGCAGATCCTGGCATTCACTGATTACCTTATCTTCATTCTTATCAATCAGTACCAGTTCATCAACGATTCCCTGAATAGCAAGGCTGTACGCACAATGCGCACCAACATGACCTACACCGATAATAGCAACTTTTCTTGTCTTATAATTCATATCTCTCTGTCTGCTGCAAAATTATTGTCTATTTTCTGAAAATATTGGCGCTGCAGCAGCATCCCCTCCTTAAAAACGCCAAAAATTTTATTTATCAGCAAACAAAGGTATCGTAGTAAATCCGTATGGAATAACGGTTACTGTATAATCATCTTTACCCTGCTGCTTTAAAACACCTTCAGCCAGTTTCATAGCTTCTTCCAGGCTTGCTGCCGGTATAGCACCAGTTTTCTTAGCCTGAGCAAAGTTTTCTTCTTTAGTAACTAAAATGATTGTATATTGAGCCGCCATGCAGCACATATAAAAAGCTACATAAAAAGGAATGCTGAAATTATCTCTTACAGCCTGTTCCATTTCCTGCAAATCATTATAACGGAAACAATCAAAAAAGATGGGAGGCTCAGCAATATCTTCACATTCCAGAGTTGCAATCATAACACCATGTTCCTTAAGCGTCATTACAGCCGGAACATAAGCCTTCATTCCCTGATAAAGATTCATATCCATTGGGAAGCCGCCTCCGGATGTAATTACAATATCACTCTTGCCTTTAGCCTGTACACCTTGCTGCTTGATAACAAACTGAGTACCTGCATACCATGCGTCATACCAATACCCGGCAAAGATACCTGCAAAATTACCTTCGGCATCCATGACAGAGTTAATCAAAAAACATGGATTCAGGAAAGCGCATACTTCACACATATCTTCATTGACTCTGTTGCCTTCTACTCTGCCAAGGCAGGTTTCCTTATTGATACCTTCTCCCTGTACATCAGCAAGTGCCAATAAATGATTATGGTTGATAGTCTTCACTCCGGCGATACCAGGCATAACACTTTTTCTGCCGCCGCCAAAACCAGCAAAAAGATGCGGCGTAAGCCCGCCGGTTAAAATAACCTTGTCAGCTTCAACGGCACGCTTATCCAGATATACTTCTGTTCCGCGGCTGGTAGTACCAAGATATACATTATCAGTTTCGCTGAAAGCATCATGAGCATAAACTTTCAGTCTTTTTGATAAGTCTTCCCCAAGGATTACTTTAATTTCATCCGGAGTATTACTTCTGTGTGTTCCTGTAGCAACAATAACAAAAATGTCTTCATCAGGAATTCCTTTTTCATTCAGCTCTTCTACCACAGGCGGCAAATAATCACAGGTTCTGGACCATGCTCTTGTAATATCGCTGACTACAATGCATACTTTATCTCCCTGCTGTACAAGCTCTCGCAGCGGGTTAGTACCTATAGGATTGCGAATAGCCTGCTGCACAGCTTCTTTTATATCCTGTATCGGCTCCTGCTCTTTGCTTTCCAGTACCTGCAGAACTTTTTCTTCCTCTAAAGCTATTTTTTTGATAGTCTTGCCGTATTTCAGTTCATAATTTTTAATAGCCATTTTACATATTTTCTCCGCTTAAAATAGGCAAAGTAGAAGGAGCATGACTCATTATAGTTATCTTATAATCAGCTTTTCCCTGCTCAGCAAGCTTTTGCTGCGCCAGCTCCCAAGCTTCTGCCAAAGTAGCAACAGGAATCTGTCCTGTTTTACGTACAAACTCAAAATTTTCCGGTCGTGTTACCAGATAAGTAGTTAAAGAATTCACAATGCAGCGTGATTTGAAGGCTACGAATGCAGGTATGGAAAAATCTGCACGTACATCCTTTTCAAACTGCAGAATATCATCCTTAGCAAACCAATCAGTAAATATAGCTGGTTCCTTAATATCCGGACAATCAAGTGTAAGTATTAAAATTCCGCCTTTTTTAACAGCAAAGACAGCATTCATATGTGTTTTACAGCTCTGATAAAGATTCATATCCTTAGGGAATCCGCCAGCAGATGCAAACACAACGTCCGCCTGTTCTTTAATGGGTATTCCCGCCATCTTCAGCAAATCCTGGCAGCCTTTTTCCCAAGCTTTGTACCAATGTCCGGCAACAACCTCATGTAATTTACCATCAGGTGTAAAAACAGTATTTACTAAAAATGCCGGTGCCAGCTTTGCACATACCTCAGTCATATCTTCATGCAGCGGATTATTTTCCAGCACGCTTGTTTCGCAGGCAGGATTGCATCCTCCCCCTACTTTATCAGCCAAAGCCATAGCATGATTATGCATAATAGTAGCATAACCGGAAATACCAGGCATTACAGCCTTGCGTCCGCCGCCAAAACCAGCCATAGGATGCAGGCTTACTGACCCAGTGATAATCACCTTATCAGCTTCAGCAGCATACTTATCTATCAGAATAGGCGTACCAAAGCTTGTCACACCCATATCAACCAGTTCTTCCTTATTGCGGCAATCATGCTGGTGTATTTTTATTCTGTTGACTATATCCTGGCCGCATACAACTACATCTTCTTCCGGAGTATGGGCTCTGTGAGTACCTGTTGCAATAATGATAGTAATATCACTATCGGCAATACCCGCCTCATTCAATTCATTGATAATTACCGGCAAAAATTCCGCTGTACCAACCATACGGGTAATATCACTTACTACAACAGCTATTTTTTCGCCTTTGGCAACCAGCTCTTTTAAAGGCTTTGTACCTATAGGGTTACGTATTGCTTCCAACGCTGCTTCTGCAATGCTTTCTTTTTCAGCAGCCGGATTGCCGTGAATATCATATAAGATTTTATCTTCTGGAAGTAAAACTTCTTCTTCTCTTTTACCAATGGGCAAAACAATTTTTTTCACAACTGTACCTCCCCAATAAACGTATATATTATTGTACATCTTTTTACTGAAAAATAAAAGAAGAACATTGAAAATCAATGTTCTTCTTTCTAAAATTGTAAACTATATTACACGTAAATATTACCAACGTTTACTAACTCTCCAATATTCACTGCGCAGCAAGGCCAATACCGTGAATATTTCCAGCCTGCCTAAAAGCATGGCCAGACTCAAAACCAATTTACCAAAGGGAGTTACATCAGCGTAATTGCCTACTGCACCTAAAGAACCAAATGCCGGTCCAACACTGCTGATACAGGATGCAACACCAAAAATTGATTCTTCCATAGGTAAACCAGTTGCGGAAAGCGCAAAGGATAAAACAACAACAACCAAGACATACATGAAAAAGAATCTGCTGATATTGATAATCGTTGACATCGGCAGCATTTTTTTATCGTAATAAACGGTCAGCAGCATCTGCGGATGCAGTGTTCGACGTAATTCTGCCATTACTGTTTTTATAAGGACGATAAAACGGCAGATTTTAATGCCACCTGCAGTAGAACCTGCACAGCCACCAGTAAAAAACATAATTGCCAGCATCAGTTTAGAAAAAGATGGCCATTCATCATAATTATAAGATACGTAACCAGTTGTCGAGGCAAAAGAAGCAGTCTGGAAGAAAGCATGCCGCAAACCTTCCTGCAAACTATAGCCATTAACATAAACTATATTGGCGGTAATCAGCAAAGTGATAACCACAGCAATAGAAATGTATACTTTAAACTCTAAATCATGCCATAAAACTCTGATGCCAGATTGCGTAACATGGTAGTAAAGAGCAAAGTTACCACCGGCAAACAGCATAAATACTGCTGTTACCACTTCAATAGGTATGCTGTTAAAATGGCCAATACTGGAATTATAGGTTGAAAAACCACCGGTTGCTATTGCTGAACAGGAATGATTTATTGCATCAAACTCAGACATGCCTAGCATAACCAAAATCCCTGTCAAAATAATCGTCATCAACAGATAAATATAAAACAATGCAATAGCTGTAGATCTGATACGCGGTAAAATACGGCTATTGGAAAAACCGCTTACCTCTGCATTAAACAGATAAACTGCACCACCGGCAATCTGCGGCAGCAGGGCGACGAACAGAACAATAATACCAATGCCGCCTATCCAGTGAGTAGCACTGCGCCAGAATAAAATAGACCTTGGCAGTACTTCCAAGTCCTTAATCGCTGTAGCCCCCGTCGTAGTTAAGCCTGACATACTTTCAAAATAAGCGGAAATAGGGTCAAGTATTCCTAAGAAAATATACGGCAATGATGCTAAAGCAGCAGTCAATACCCAGGCAAAAAATACTGTACCGATACCTTCACGAACCGATATATCCTTTTTATCCGCATCCCAGGCATACTGGTCAAACATAAAAGAAAGATATGCGGCAATGCCCATGGCCATCAAAAAGTCAACAAAGCATTCTTCTCCATAATATAATGCCACACCCAGCGGCAAAAACATGATAACTGCCAGGCAGGCACATAAACGCCCTAAAAGATATAATATAATCTTTGTATTCATTATAATATCACCTGCAGGTTACCAATTTTGTTTATTACGCCAAAAATCAGGACGCATGATAACTAACAAAGAGAAAATTTCCAAACGTCCTAAAAGCATAGCGCAAATACTTATTACCTTACCAAAAGTAGAAATATCACCATAAGTTGCCGTAGGTCCTACAATACCAAAAGCCGGGCCTACACTGCTCATGCAGGCAGCTATAAGTCCCATGGAGTCCATAATGGACAATCCGGTCAACGAAATCAAGATTGTCAAAACCATAAAGACGAGTATATAAAGGAAGAAAAACCTGGTAATATTAGCAATTATTTCAGGATCAATTACCTTTTGTCCCATCTTAATAGAATAAACAATACGCGGATGCAAAGTACGCAAAAGCTCTGCCCAGCTTGCTTTAAGCAGAATAACAATCCTTGAAATCTTAATACCGCCTGCCGTAGAACCACTACAGCCTCCTACGAACATCAAAATGAATAAAACATAACGACTAAACTCCGGCCATTTGTTAAAGTCATCAGATGCAAAGCCTGTTGTACTGCCTATGGAAACTGCCTGGAAAATACCATGTCGCACACTATCCTGCAGCGACATATAGCCGGAAAAATACAGATTGCTGATAATCAATACTGCGGCTCCAACCAACATCAGCAAGTAGTATCTATGCTCCATATCATCTTTAAAAGCATTCCAGTCACCGCGGCCAATTTTATAATACAACGAGAAGTTCATACTGGAAATCAGCATAAAGACGATCGCAATAACTTCTACAAAAACCGAGTCAAACCTAATCAAACTGTCATGGTAATAGGAAAAACCGCCAGTAGCCATGGTTGCCAAAGATAAATTGATTGCCTGTAAAAAAGGTACCTTAGCAGCTGTCAATAAAATCATTTCCAGTACGGTCAAACCAAAATAGATGAAAACAATCATCATTGCCGATTCTTTAATCTTAGGCAATGTTCTTTCAGCTACCGCGCCTGGCAGTTCTGCATTGAACAGATAGCTGGTACCGCTGTTCATCTGCGGCATAATAATGATAAAGAGCATAATTACGCCAATACCACCGCACCAATGCGTAAGACTGCGCCATACCAGCATACTATTGGAAAACTCATTAAAGGAACTGGCAGTAGTAACACCTGTAGTAGTAAAACCAGAAACACTTTCAAACACAGAAGAAACTACATCAAGATTACCGCTGAAAAAATATGGCAGCGACCCTAAAAAACATACCAGCAGCCAGCCGCAGCCAACTACTGCTATGGCTTCGCGCAAGCGCAGACGCTGATTACTTTTTTTGGAACCATAGTACATCATAGTTTTTGCCAGAATAATCGCAATAGCCAGTGTCCAAGCAAAAATATGAATATTATCACGGTCATAAACTAAAGCAGCTAAAAATGGCATAAAAACAGTTCCAGCAAAAGCCATAATCAGCTTGCCCAGTAAACGTAAGACTACTTTAAAGTCCATATTTATTCCCTGCCCTCAAATAAAGGAACTGTACTCTTAGCAAACTCACTCTTAATAAATAAAATGATACGGTCATTTTCCATAAGTACTGTATCACCGTTAGGAATATACGCTTCACCGTCACGCACAATAGCGCAAATCAGCGATTCTTTCGGAAAATCAATTTCACGCAGCGCTTTTTTATCTACATCACTATTTTTACCAACAATGATTTCCAAAGCTTCTGCCTGAGCACCTTCCAGGAGAGAAACAGAAACAATACCACCTTTGCGAACAAAGCGCAGTACTTCACCGGCACTTAAAAGACGAGAAGATAATACTACATCGACACCGACTTTTTCCATCAGTTCAATATATTCATTGCGGGCAACGCGTACGATGGTTTTCTTAGCCCCTAAATGCTTAGCCAAAAGTGCCAGCAATAAATTCAGTTTGTCATCTTCTGTAATACAGATAACAACATCGGCTTCAGAAGCTCCTTCTTCCATCAGCAAGTCAATATCTGTACCATCGCCACATAACACTAATCCCCTGTTAAGTTTAGCAGCCAGCATCTGGCAGCGATCTTTATTTTTTTCGATAACCTTAACAAACAATCCCTGATTTTCCAGCATGGGAGCCAGAAATCTGCCTGTTCTGCCTGCACCAATTATCAGTGCACGTTTTATCTTTTCATATGTATTTGAAAAATTATTCTCAAAAGTTTTAATCACATCATGCCGTCCAACAAAATACACATTATCCCCTGGCAGCAAAATATCATCACCGCGAGGAATAATCATTTTATGTCTTCTGAACAGCATTGCAACCAATATATCCTTAGGAATTCCCAACTCTTTTAAAGGTATATTGGTATAAGGAGAATTTTCCTTAATTTTCGCTTCAAACATGCGAACTTTACCATCTGCAAACTCATCTACATTAAGTGCAGAAGGAGTCATAAGTATATGATCTATTTCAGCTGCAGTAATACGTTCCGGATTTAAAATAAGGTCTATCTGCATTTCATCATTCAACATTTGAGAAGCATGCACAGCATATTCTACATTACGTATGCGCGCAACAGTATGCTTAATGCCATTCTTCTTAGCCATCATGCAAGTAACCATATTGACTTCATCACTATCAGTACATGCAATCAGTACATCAGCATCCTTAACATCCGGATCTACAAAAGTAGTAGGACTGCAGGAACTGCCTTCAATTACAAGCACATCCAAAGAACTCTGAACAACTTCCTTTCTTCTCGGATCTGCTTCTACTACGACTACATCAAATTGGTCTTCTGCCAATAATTGAGCAATGCTGTAACCTAATTTACCTGCTCCAGCAACAACGATACGCATTTTATTATCTCCCATTAAATAATTAAATTGCAAACAATTTGTAAATATTATAACATATTTGTGAAAAAAAGGCCCCTTTTAGGTAATATTTAAAATAAATTTATTGAAGAACAAATTAAAATAAACAAAGAGAAAGCACTTACAAAGTAAGTGCTTTCTCTTCTCTCTAACCGGCAGCTTTCTATCCTCCCAGGCCGCTTCCAGCCAAGTACTTTCGA